>Ga0114922_10001715_pt1 | contig 20735 bp, 15 predicted proteins | sample AartaG_FD_100975 | JGI IMG/M metagenome (GOLD analysis project Ga0114922, IMG submission 100975) | Deep subsurface microbial communities from Aarhus Bay to uncover new lineages of life (NeLLi) - Aarhus_00045 metaG | ecosystem: Environmental > Aquatic > Marine > Oceanic > Sediment | place...
CGATAAATGCCTCAAAATCTCGATTTTGCTTTCCCATTTATGTGAATCAATCCCGGCCGGCATACTATGGCACGACCGCCAAAATCCACGACAGCATTTCCGCACAAATTTCAGCACTTTCATTTCATCACCCTAATACCGACAGGACTCCCACCTTCAAAATACCGGATTGTCCCCTTCCCTGGAAAACTAATCACCAAACCACATATAAGTGCCGTCCTAAACGTAAAACGTAACGTTTTTTCACTTTTGCCTTATTCTTTACAATTAACCAATCCGCTCCTCTTCACCCTGAGCTTGCCCCTTATGGGCTTGCGGGACTGTCAGGACTTTGTAACACTAAACGTTCCTCATGCTGGCCTCCAGCAGCAAAAGCAGCAAATGAAACTTGTCCCCGTAAGCTGTTGGCTTTGATCAAATCCAATAGTAAATATTCAATTTATCCCCAAGGGATAGAAAATACTAAATTGAAACCCTGGCCTTCAGTAGAAATGCTGTCACGCTTGTTTTTGCCCCCGGTGTTTCGCCCTGATATTCCAAATACCACAAAATAAAACTTTACTTTACATGGAGGGGACAAAGGGGCCCGTTCCGCTCTATACCTTGCTCTCCTGTAATCTTTTATTAAGTCTCTCCCAAATCCCCCTGAATCTCTCCGGCTACAAGCCCCCCATACAAATCGGCCGGTGGCAGCCTCAAGCGAAGCTTGGGGATGGTTTTTCCCACATTTCTACATTCTCAATTCTTACTTCTAAATTCTAACTTCTCTCTTATCCCCTCAGACATTGATACATCTCCTTTCCTTTTTTTAGCCCAGCCGCTTTGAGTATTGAATAGCAATTAGATAAAATCGGAAATCCCGGGAAAGAGGAATCCAGAAACTAATCAATCGAATCTCTCCTCTCCTTTTATGTTTTATAGGACTTTTTGCCTTCTTATTCCGTAAGCTTTTATAGAATAAGCTCTTAAGTTCATAAAAAAATTTTAATAAAAATAAAAAAATTATGTTGACATCACTTATGATGTTAAGTATATTACTAATAGATGCCGATTAATATATCATAAGAGTGTATAATCAGGTATATATTGATATTGAAAATTGAAAGGAGATACATTATGGCTAGCACAAGAAGGTTAGTTTTTACCTTTGATGAGCGCAGCCTCGAGAGTTTGGAGAAGATAAAACAACAGGGGCGATTCAGTTCACTCGCTGATGCTGTTCGCCAATCGCTTCAAATTAGCAAAGCTCTGCAATCACAGGGTGAGCAAGGTTTCAAGGAGGTCGTCGTGCGTAATCCGCAAACGGCAGAGGAACGCGTGCTTGTTATCCCGGAATTAGTGCCGGAATAAAGTTAAGGAAGGTTCAACGGATGAACAATGATAATGAAAAGGATTTAAAGGCAGACCAATCTAAAGACCTTGCGTATGCTCAACAAGGGGAAACAGGCGAGGAGGGATTGCTTGATGCCGGCACAGTAGAGGATCTAAATCGTCCTCTAAGAGTCGAAAAGGTCACACACCAAGCCAAAACGGCCAGCTGTCTTGCCTATATATTGGTAGGAATCTTGGTTTTAACCTTGATTTTGCACTACATCTCTACACTAATACTTTCCTGCAAAGGACAAGCAGAATCAGTACAGGTCTTGGGAGAAGTCTTTGACAAATGGCTTCCTGTCATTACTGGTTTTGTGGGTGGCGCAGTAACATATTATTTCACCAGGGAGAAATCATGAAGAGCCAACTGGCTACGGGATCTTTCGACTTACCTAAAGCCGCCCCTGAAGAGACCAAAGCATTCTTAGACAGTTACGAAATCCTCAATATCAACGAACTCGAGTGGCCTGTCAGAATCTATACTATCGAGCCAACCGATGCACTTGAACCAAGACACGAGGAGCGCGGGAAAATTGTCAGCGCCATGTGGCAACTAAAATTTCAGCATCCAGAGGTCAGCAGGGGATATGGTTTTATTGTGGATATCGACCAGCGAAGCGTTGCGGTTCCAGCCCGTTGGGAACTGCCGTCAAAGGTTACAGTCGGTGACTACTTCGTGACTGAGGATCGGAGCTTTGTTGCGCGTGCATCTAATCCAAATGATCACCCAATAGTTCTTGGCATTTTAAGGGAGGCCATAAAGAAACATTTCAATGACGAAAGAAACGAAAGCCTCGGGACATTGTGGCAGGATTATAGAGGTTTTTGTCAAATACCTCCTGTACATATCGATTCGGACTTTTGTTTCTGCCGTAAGTTCTCAGTTATCCCAGACTGTGTAAATGGCCATCTGATTGTCCATGTTATGATAACCACGATTACGCTGGATGGACGGACGATGGATGCATACTACAGAAATGGCAACGTTAGAGAACTTGCGGAGATGATCGAGAAAAAACGCGCGAATAGGGCAACGCGCAAAGGTGATAAAGTTGCGGTAAGAGTATGGCACGATGAGAGGACCGATTTCTACGAAAAGGCCAGAGCCATAGATCTTACGAATCCGGACATAATCCTCGAGCACAGTCTGTTGACTCCTGCTAATCAGCCTGCCTTAGCTGAAAGATCCATCAGTTGTACGCCGTTCAATAAACCGGTGGAAAATATCCCGCTAAACCGTGTTAGATTAATACTCGACGCTCAAATCACTCAAGAAGAACATCGCGAGACTATAATTGAGCCAGAAGGCCGTGTCGAGCTTATGAATGAAATTGGTTCGTTTTTGCACGGAATGAACGCTTACGGAAAGCAAGTCTGGTTGGCGTCCTCTCCCCTCGATTCCAGTCTCTTCAATGTTAAACCGGTACTACCCCCGCCGGTGAGTGTAAGGGGGCATGGTGGGACAGTGATTGTCATCCCACCTCCTGACGCTTTTAGCGAACGATCTCTCAAGGCGCGGTCTCGTGCCCGTTCGGACCACGTCAGGCGCTACGGCTTCTTGCACACACGACCCATCAATCCAGTCCTTGCTTGGCCTCAAAAAAACGACAAGCAGGGCATCAGACGCATGTTAAGCGATATCAACTATCTCCTGCAGAAGCGCGGAATTGAATATTGCTTTTCGGGCCTGTCTTATATTGACGCCGAAGACTTGAGGAGACAGGTAGAAGATGGGCAGTATGATGCTCTTTTGGCAGTTTTACCCAAAGAGTCAGCAAAACGGGAGACGTATTACAACATGCACGAGGAGATCAAGCGCAGGGTTGAACTCCCTTCGCAATGTATCCGGATAGAAAATACGCTCCCCCGTGAGTGGATCGACAGGCGACCCCGTGAATTCAGAGAGAGGGAACCACGCCTAGCAAAAAATATCCGCAAAAAATATGAGGTGACTCTCGACAATCTCTTGGTAAAACATGGGTGGCTACCATTCCTTCCGGCAGTACCCTTTCACTACAATGTGCATGTTGGTCTTGATGTGGGCGGCCAAAAAAACGATACCGCTGTTGCCGCCATAGGTTGTGGCTTCTCCTCGCCGGACAAAGGAATAGCTTTCCGTGTTCAAAAGATACCTATCCAAATTGGCAAGGCTGAACCCATACCCACTGGATGTCTGCTTACTGGTTTCCGCGAACTTTTTGAATACATGAAGACTGAGCTGCAAGAGGATGTGGATTTCGATAGCGTCTTGTTCATTCGGGACGGAGCAATGTTGGGTCATGGTGACGAATGGAATGAGCGCGATGCAATAACATCGCTTCACACAGAGTTCTTGAAAAGGGGTTTTGTCTCTACTGACTCTCTCTGGTCTGTGGTTGAAGTGCACAAGCGAGCCCAATTTTGGCGTATTTATTCAAATGGTCTAACAGCAAAGAATCCATTAGTTGGCTACTCTCTCACAAACTTCGGCCAGCCAAACGAAGCTCTCGTTTGTACAACGGGTCGACCCTATCTGACTCAAGGCACCGCAAGTCCTATGAAGTTATGTGTGTCGGACATTTCCGGTAAAGCCGTAGTTGATAACGTCATTCGAGATGTTGTCTGGGAGGCAGACATGGGCTTCACGAAGCCCGACATGGGAAGAGGACTGCCGTGGATCCTTCATATCGCGGACGCGGGAGCATTGCAGCTCTCACGATCTTACAGAATATCAGGTATTACAACCTAAGCTTCTTGCTAAGTGCTTCTATAGTTTCTCTTTCCCATGAGTAATACTCATTCCTTCCAAGCTCTTGGTTGACCAGCCAAGCTGCGATGACCAATTCAGCGCCAAAGTCAATCGTTGCCTTGTCTTGTAGGAGGTTTCCAATAGCCTTAACCTTATTCTGATCACAAACTGGAATCTTCAGGTTAGCACACATCTCTAACGCAGATGAAATGGCGCCATACAGGATTTCCTTGTTTGCATAGCTCACGTACTCATTAGTTCTATTCTTTCTGAAAGATGGTGTCTTCCACAATTTCACTCTATCCTTTAGGGGCGTCGTATATTTACTCCAGCCTAATCTTGAACCGGCGTGCGTCAAACCTATACTTCGAATTTCGTAAGGTGGATGTTGCACACTAATCATATATGGGTCAGGCTTCCGGTTGTCCAATTCCTTGTCAAACGCGGTCAGAAATGCTGGACCGCACGTCCATAGCGCAACAACGTCCGCTCCTATTTCGATTGCCCAACTCCCGGGCCCATCCTCCATTCCCCAAAACCTCTCTAACTTGTCGATAGTAGCCTCTGCGCGTCTTTTGTTGACCGGTGAATCTCCTAATGAACGGGCTTTCAACCTCCTCACTACCTTATCCAGCACTCGTGTAAACGTTGGTCTAAAGGACTCCCGATACTCATAAAGAAGAATGTGTCCAAGTTCATGGTACAGCCACGGATAATCAAGAAGAACCACATCAAAAAGCTGGGGTTCCCCCTTGAAGCTAATCAAATCAACACGAGGTATTTTAGCCCCACCAAATGACGGCAAATACACAATCCTGTGGCTCCATTCTTCTTCGCATGTTGGCAGGATCATTTGCGAAAGACCTACTGATATCCCGTCCAACATCTCCCTAAATGCCGCGATCATATAGGCATCAAAGAGGAAGCGGCTGTTATCACACTGAGGCTGTGGAAGAATCGGTAGTATTGTCTCCACATACTTGATAAGCCTGTTGATATCTTCGTTTGATACGTTGGACACTGAAACAAAGTCTAGCACTCCCAACAGTCTTCTGGCTATCTCTTTTAAGTGTGAGTATTCAGAAAGATCCTTCACGTTAGTGCGTAGTTCGTCGAAACGCTTATATTCTGGTCTCAGTTTTTCCATTGAGATTTATCCCTCTCAAACGCAAAATCCCTCAAAAAACAGAAAGTACCACCAAAAACCAGCAAAATCAACCACATTTTCCCCCCGTTTTACATTAATCAATCATCATTCATCAATAATCAATTGAAAGCTGCCTTCTGTTCGGCTCAACGCCGCATTTCTACCTTCGGTTCGCACTAATTTTTCTCACTACGTCATTCCATTCCTACGTGATTGTTTGATGCTCATGCTGGCCTTCAGTAGAAATGCTTATACTCCTTCATCCTGAGCGGAGTCGAAGGGACGAAATACTGTTGAAAATCGCCCAATTTTCGACAAAAAACGCTGGTAATTTTTAACAAATTTCAAAATTTCTAAAAAATTTTTAATTCTTTACCTCATAAGCACTTACACTGATTCACCCCTCACAAAATCCCCGAATTTTCGTATCAAACGTGCAGGTACGTCTAATTATAGAGGGACTGTTTTTTTCCCTCCCTGAGCTTTCCCCTTAGGGGCTTGTCCCTTAGGGGCTTGTCCTCGAAGGTCGTAATCGGGGATCCACAATTTGAGATCTGAAATATGAAATCTAAAATCCACGAAATCCTTGAAATCCGTGGTTAAAAAATGGAAAAAACAACGAAAAGCATAAGAAATCTGGTGTTCTCAAAGGGGAAAAGTACGAAAAGTCTGACAACTTTTCGTAAAAACAAAGCCAATTTATCTGAGGTTAAATTTGGTTTAAAGCATTTTTCTACAAGGATTTACGAAAGATTTCACCCGCTGCCTAAGCGGAAAAACAAACCCAATCAAACCCAATACAAACCCAATTCAAACCCAATTACCGAACGGCCAAAAATGAACGTAAAAAATGCTATAACAATGAATTACATAAAATTTCTCTGCCTAACGGGTCAAAAAAACAAAGCCAAAACAAACCCAAAACAAACCCAATTTCAAAAATCATTAATTATTCCGGTTATGTGCGGCCGAGAGTTGCCAATTTTAGATGGATTTGTTAATCTGATAAAATCAGCGAACATTCTGTTAAGCTGTTCTCACAACAAGGAGATATAAATAATGAATTTACAATCGATAATCCTTGCTGTTCTGTCGGGTTTTCTTGTTTTTACCTATGAGCCACCCCGGCCGCCAGTATTAGACCCTGATACAGTGCCTTTTCATTACGACCCTAATTTATGCCAAAGTAAACCGCTGGGCTATGCCGTAATTATCGCCGGAACAACTTATAAAAATAACTTTAAGGTCACCGAACCGGAAGGCAGCCCGGTAAATATTGCCATAACTACCGGCCAGAACATAGTCATCGAGCCCAAACCATACGTTAATCTTTTCGACCCAAATGATTCACAGGGTAAATGCAAAATTTATCGCTATCGATGGAACTGGGCAACAACAGCGAATGATATCGGGCTGCATTATGTAAACGTTCGGGTAACAGACGCCGGCGGTGCGTACGATGAAAGAACATTTCTTGTTTTAGTAAAGGAAAATCAGCCGCCGGAGGGAATTATGGGATGCCAAAGGAGATAAAAAACGACAGGGATCTATTTCGGCAGAAGTATTTCAGATTTTAATGTAACGCTCTAACATACGGATTTATCAAACACTCAACCACTCAAAACTGAGGCGGAGCGGAAAGTCATAGAAAAATATGTCCTTAGAATTACAAATCTTAATTTATCTGTCTCTTCCGGAAGCGTCACGAAGGGCCTTCAGAAAATCTGGTGGAATTTGATAGTCCATACTTCGGGCTTTATGAACATCTCCCCAGGCCTTATCATATTCCTGCTTTTGGTAATATGCGGCTGCACGATTGTAGTGGACTTCAACAAGCTTTGGATTTATCTCAAGGGATTTAGTGAAATCCAGAATGGCCTGTTCATATTCGCCTTTCTCATAATAACAAGTACCCCGATTGCAATAGGCCGGGGCAAACTTTGGCTTTATCTTAACCATCTTGTCGAAACATACGATAGCCTGGTCATATTCTCCCCTGGTCATATAATCCGAGCCGCGTTTATAATAAGAGATCCATACATATCTGAACGCTATCCAGGCTACTACGGCCAAAAAGATTACCGTTATGGCTATCATCAACTTTTTCATTGAATCGTGCCGCCCTTTAATGATTATGAAATTTGCGCCAAATGAACTTTATTAGCACTATATTATTAATCTTATTTGTTTTCCTCAACAATCAATTGGTAATTGGTAATCAAATAAAACAAATTCAGTTGATTTTGGACAACCTGCACTTTATTATATAGTCATTATATCCGGATAATAAGACGACTTGCCGAAATCCAGTGAAAATGGAATAACTATTTCCTATATTAGAGAAATATGAGATGATGCGGATTACTCTTTTCAATTTCTCATTTACGAAACATCTTATGTTCGTGGGCATAGGTCTCCCATTCATCCGAAATACTGATGTAATTCATATATTTGCATATCAACACGGGAGACCAGAAGGCGGAGGAAGCTGAGATGGAAGCAAAATTAAGAAAAACTTCAATCGAGGTTGTAGGTAATGTTCCCTGGGGAACACACTTCTGTCAGTTCTACCAGACGAAAGAGGATTTGATCGACACTTTGGTTCCTTATTTCAAGGCGGGCCTGGAAGATAATGAGTTCTGCATGTGGATTACTTCAAAGCCCCTAAATGCCGCCGAAGCACGCAAAGCATTACAGAAGAAAGTAAGAAACCTGGATGACTACATTAAAAAGGGTCAGATAGAAATACTCGACTACAATCAATGGTACACAAAGCAGGGGCATTTTGATTCCGATGAAGTCCTGCAGGGCTGGGTTGAGAAAGAGGAGTATGCTCGAAAAAAAGGATTTGATGGACTTCGCTTTACCGGAAACGTTTGTTGGCTAAAGAAAAGTGACTGGGACAAGTTCGCTAATTATGAAGAAGCTGCAAACAGCGTTATAGCCAGGTATCGAATGCTGGCTGTTTGTACCTATTGCCTTGATGACTGCAGCCCTTCAGAAATCATTGATGTGGTGAGTAACCATCAATTTGCAATCATCAAGCGGGAAAATGAGTGGAAAACCATCCGAAGCTCTGATCGCAAGAAGGCGGATGAGGCGCGGCAGAAGAGTGAACACAGGTATCGAACTCTTGTCGAAGCCAATCCTTATGGAATTCAGGAAATCGATACATCCGGCAACATTACCTATACTAATCCCGCCTATCAGAAGATGCTCGGTCATTCTGAGCAGGAACTGTCAGGAAAATCTATTCTGGATTTACTCGAGACCGAGTCAAAGCGTGACGAACTACGCGACTATTTATCCATACTGGTGAAGGAACAACCGCAGCCAACAACCTATTATGAGAAAAACCATACGAAGGACAACAGGATTATCGATATTATGGTTGACTGGAACTACAAACGGGATAATGAAGGGCGAGTAACCGGATTCACATCCGTAATCACCGACGTCACCGAGCGCAAGAAGGCTCAGGAGGAATTGAAAAGGTCGAAGGAATTCATAACTAATATCATTAATACTCTGGATGACCCTTTCTTCGTAAAAGACCAGGAGCACAGGTGGTTTATGCTGAACGACGCGGCCTGTAAGGTCATGGGCCGCCCCAGAGAAGAGCTTATCGGAAAAAGTGACTATGACCTTTTCCCGAAGGAACAGGCTGACAAGTTCTGGGAAAGAGACAGTTTTGTTTTAGAAAGTGGGCAAACAAACCTAAACGAAGAAGAAATTACATGGCACGGCAAATTACATACGATATCAACCAAAAAATCACTATTTACAGATTCTATAACCGGGCACAAGTTCATAATCGGTACGATTAGAGATATAACTGAACAGAAGACATTCGAAAAGAAATTGAAGCGAAGCGAAGAGACAGCACGAGCATTCTTGAATGCAACCACAGATTCGGGTATGTTGATTGATCGAGAGGGATTTATCATCGACCTAAATGACAGGATGGCGAGAAACCTCGGAAGAACTCGCAGTGATATGATAGGTACAATCGTTTATGACTACTTGCCCCCTGTGTTGGCAGAGCAGAGAAAAGCGAAAGGCTTAGAAGCAGCAAGCAAACGAGAGCCGATTCGCTTCGAAGATCAGCGTGAGAATCGTTGGTTAGAAAATAGTGTTTATCCGATTCTTGATTCCAAAGGAGAAGCAGGTCGATTTGCCGTTTTTTCCCGCGATATTACGGAGCGCAAGCGAGCGGAGGAGGCCTTATTTAAGGAGAAGAAATTCACTGAGGATGCCATTAATGCTCAGATGGACACCTTCTTCCTTTTTGAGCCGGGAACTGGTAAGGCCATTCGCTGGAACAAGACCTTCGCGGACATCTCCGGTTACACCGACGGGGAGATAGCCAGGATGCCCGCTCCAGCCTCATACTATAGTCCCGAAGATTTGGAACGAGCTGCGGCCTTCACTCAGAAGGTTCTGAAGGAGGGAGTCGGGACGATAGAGCTGGAACTTATATGTAAGGACGGACGCAAAGTTCCCACCGAATACCGGGTCTCGATCATCAACGATGATCAGGGAGAACCAAAGTATATCATCTCCATCGGTCGTGACATCACCGAACGCAAGAAAGCGGAAGAAGAGCTAAAACTTCATGAGATAAGACTTCAGGCCCTGCTGGACCTCAATAAAATGACGGGAGACTCCGAGCAAAATATTCTGGAATTTGTGCGCGAAGAAGTGATTAAGGTCACTCAAAGCCAATTCGCGTTTATAGGCTTTATGAACGACGACGAGTCGGTAATGACTACGGAAAACTGGTCAAAGAATACGATGGCGCAATGTGCTGTTGCCGACAAGCCAATGAGATTTACCATAGCAAACGCAGGTTTATGGGGTGAGCCGGTCCGGCAAAGAAAGCCTGTCATCATAAATGATTACAATGCACCTCACCCTATGAAAAAAGGCTTTCCCGCGGGCCACGTACCAATTGAGAGGTTTTTAGGTATCCCTGTCTTCGACGGAGAGCATATCGCGGCAATGGCCGCCGTTGCGAATAAGGTTAATGATTATGACGAATCGGATATTCGCGCGATTGAATCCATGATGAATGATACATGGAGGCTCATCAGACGCAAACGTGCCGAGGAGGCACTTCAGAAATCCGAAGCCAACTACAGGACAATCTTCGACAGCGCTAATGATGCTATATTTGTTCATGACATCGAAAGTGCAAAGATACTCAGCGCAAACAAAAAAGCATGCCAAATGTATGGTTATACCAAGGGAGAATTCGAAAAACTCTATGTGGAGGACATCAGCACAGGTGTACCTCCGTACACACAGAAAGACGGGCTGCGATGGATTAAGAAAGCGGCTAAGGAGGGATCGCAGCTTGTTGAATGGGTATGCAAAGATAAAACCGGCAGACATTTCTGGGTTGAGGTGAATCTAAAGTTAGTCGTTATCGAGGGTCAGAAGCGTATGTTAGCCATAGTTCGCGACATCACGGAGCGCAAAGACACAGAGGCACAGCAGAAATTAGCCGGGCAAATCCTGGAGCGTCTGAATCGGAAAAGTATTGGTATGGATTTAACTCATGATATTCTCAAACTTATAAAAACGGCCACCGAACTTGATGCTGTGGGGCTTCGCCAGCAAGTGGATGGTGATTTTCCATATTTTGAAGTAAATGGTTTTCCGGATGATTTTGTAAAAGCGGAGAATTACCTCTGTAGTCACAACGAAGCTGGTGAGTTAATCTTAGATTCTAAAGGGCGTCCTGCCCTGGAGTGTATGTGCGGCGTTGTTTTGTCAGGACGTGCCGATCCGACTTTGCCATTTTTTACCGAAGGTGGAAGTTTCTGGACTAACAGCACTACAGAATTACTAACATGTACACCACAGGAAGATCTTCAAGGTCCCACAAGAAACCGGTGTAATGAGGCAGGCTATGAATCAGTAGCCCTGATTCCGCTGCGTTCTGGAGACGAGATAGTCGGATTGTTACAGCTTAATGATACCCGGAAGGGGCGTTTTACGCCCGAGATGGTTCAATTTTTCGAGAAAGTCGGCGCTACTATCGGCATAGCTCTGGCAAGAACCCGGGCCGAGCAAGAGGTAAAGAACCTGGCAAAATTTCCCTCTGAGAATCCTTATCCTATTCTGCGTATCGCAAAAGACGGCATGATCATTTATGCCAACGCCGCCGGTTCTGAACTAATAGATAACTGGGGCTGCAAAGTTGGTGAGCAGGCACCTGAACATTGGCACGAGCACATTTTGAAGATACTTACCTCGGGCTTCAGTGAACAACTTGAAGTCGTTTGCGAAGACAGAATCTTTTCTTTAGTAATAACACCGGTTGTTGACGCCGGATATACCAATGTGTATGGTATTGATATTACAGAACGAAAATACGCCGAAGAAAGTCTGCGTAAATATCAGCAACAACTGGAAGGTCTGGTCCAGATTCGCACGGCGGAATTGACAGAAACAAACAAGAAGCTGCTGCTGGAAATCGAAGGTCGCAAACGCCTGGAAAAGGAGATTTTGAATATCAGCGAGCGCGAGCAGACGCGAATAGGACAAGAGCTTCACGACAGTATCGGTCAGCAATTTACGGGTATTGCTTTTATGACGAAGGTATTAGAGCAAAAACTCACTGAAAAATTGCCTGATGAGGCGACCGATGCCGCAGAGATAAAGAAACTTGTTAACCAGGCGATGGACCAGATGCGAAGTCTTGCCCGGGGTCTTCATCCTATAGATCTGGATGCGTGCAGTTTAACTTCATCTCTGCAGGAGCTTGCAGCAACCACAGAGAACCTGTTTGGTATCCGCTGCACTTTCAAATGTGATAAGCCCATTCCGATAGACGATGCCGAAGTGGCAACGCACCTTTATCGTATTACTCAGGAGGCCATTACTAATGCAATCAAACACGGCAAAACAAAGAATATCCTGGTAGAGTTAGCCCGTGAGAGAGACAAATACGTCCTTAAAGTCAAGAACGACGGGCTGGATTTTCCGGAAGAATTCGAGGCAAGGGGGACAGGCATGGGACTTCAAATTATGGATCATCGTGCCGATATAATCGGCGCTTCATTCGACATTCATAAGGCCGCCGAAGGCGGGACAATTTTAACCTGTTCTTTTTCAAATAAGACACACTAACCTCAATGCAGGAATAAATTATGGCTCGAACAAAACAACCGGACAAAGCGGACGAGAACAAAACTAATATTCTTATAGTTGATGACCATCCCATCGTCAGGCAGGGACTTGCCGAGCTTGTCAATCACGAAGACGACCTTTTGGTTTGCGGACAAGCTGAGGACGCCCATCAGGCAATGAAAGCCGTTAAGGAGCTAAAACCAGATATGGTTATTGTCGATATTTCCCTTAAAGAGACAAGCGGTATGGAACTGATAAAGGATATTAATGTGCATTATCCCAACCTGCCGGTCCTTGCCCTTTCCATGCATGACGAGTCTTTATATGCAGAGCGTGCCCTTCGAGCAGGTGCCAAGGGTTATATTATGAAGGCCGAAGCTACAGAACGGGTGATTATGGCAATTCGTAAAATCCTGAGCGGCGAGATATACGTCAGTGATAAAATGGCTTCAAAAATGATGTGGAAATTAGTCGGAAGCAACATTGAAATAAACGCCTCTCCGGTGGAACGATTGAGCGACCGTGAGCTGGAAGTATTTCAATTGATCGGCAAAGGCATCGGAACCCGCCAGATATCAGAGCGGCTGTACCTGAGTATAAAGACAATCGAGACATACCGGGCACACATCAAGGAAAAGTTGAATCTTGCTGATGCTGCCGAGCTGCTGCAGTATGCTATTCAATGGGTAAACAGCCGCAACGACGTGTAATTGCTTTCGGATTTTGAAAATCTACTTCGTTCTGTTTTCTCGATTCCTGCCTAAAATACGGACTTTTCCGATTTTTTTTATCTCATTTCCGTTATAGGGGATTGCCCCGATACACATCAGGGTAGTTAGCCTGATAGCAAAAACAGGCTCTGCTCTGATTTACAATAACGAACCGGCTGTTATCATCATGGTATGCAACTAAGTGATACCAAATAAGAACAAAAAATCGCCATTTAAGGGCGGTTAAATGTGGCTACTGACAGACTTATTGGGAAACTTGTCACAAAGAGGATGGAGGAAAATGAAGTCGAAAGCACAACATGACAGCGGCAAAAATAAAAACAGGATTTTGGTTGTTGATGACCATGCTATCGTACGCCAAGGTTTGATAAAGTTAATCGAAACGGAATTTGACCTTATGGTCTGTTTTGAAGCCGAGAATGCCAACCAAGCCCTGGAAGCTATGAGCAGGCAGGAGTTTGACCTGGCCATTGTGGATATTTCGCTGGAAGGCATAAACGGGCTTGAACTTACTGAAATAATGAAATTACGCCGTCCAAACATGATTGTCCTGATACTTTCGATATACGATGGTTTTTTTTACGCCCAACGTGCCCTTAGAGCCGGGGCTTCAGGATATGTAGCAAAATACGAAGCGGCTGAAAAGATAATAACGGCAATCCACCGGGTGCTAAACGGTAAAATTTATATCAGCGACAGCAAGGCGGTGAAAAACGACGTCTGAGAAAGATTTCAAAAACAGCATAAAAGACCAACAAAGTAATCGGAAAAGTTGAAAGAAGTAAACAGATGATAAAGGCAGTTACAAAAGCAAAACTAAAGCCGGTCATAGACTCAGCGGCAAAGCTGGAAAACATCAAAGACACCACAGTCAGGATGGAAACTGCCGAGCAGTTCGGAAAGATTGTTATAGAAGTTTTCAGATAAATGAACTTAATTCAAATAGAAGGAGTTTTTTATGGCTGTTACAGCTTCAGAAATGCTTCAATTGGGAACATCGGCGCCTGGTTTTTATTTGCCCGATACGACAGGCAAAATGGTGTCCTTAAATAACTTCATGGAAGCGAAGGCTTTTTTAGTTATCTTTATGTGTAACCATTGCCCTTTTGTAAAACATATTTTGGACCCGATGATTGAACTCATCAAAGGGTATCAAGCAAAGGGGGTCACAGTCGTTGGAATAAACTCAAATGATGTTGTTAATTATCCTGATGACAGCCCAAAAATGATGACCAGGCTGACAAAAGAAGCTGGTTTTACTTTTCCCTATCTTTATGACGAGACCCAGAAAGTCGCGAAGGCTTATCGTGCCGCCTGCACGCCGGATTTCTTTTTGTTCGACAGTAACAAAACGCTTGTTTATCGAGGTCAGATGGACGGCAGCCGACCGGGCAACGGGATACCCGTCACCGGAGCCGACCTTACAGCGGCAATTGATGCTGTTCTTGAAGGAAAGCAGGTTTCCGAAGATCAGAAACCGAGCATAGGCTGCAACATAAAGTGGAAACAGGGAAAAGAGACGGTTTAGTTCTTAAGGCGACTAATTTTAAGGCAGTTGCGGACGCATTATCGTCGGATAAGAAACTCGCAAACCTTTTAAGCTGAGAAAGGAAAGAATTATGAGCAGGCTTTTATATATCCAGGCTTCTCCAAGAGGCCAAAGGTCACATTCTGTCGCCGTTACTGATGCCTTTATTGAAGCATACGAACAAAAGCATCCGGACGATGAGATTGAGATTTTGAACGTGTTCGACCCATCGATTCCCAATTTCGACGGGCTGGCGGTTCAGGCCAAATATACAATTCTGCACGGCAAGTCGCATTCGCAAATCGAACAGCAGGCATGGAAAGATGTCGAGCAGGTGATTGAGCAGTTTACCTCGGCAGACAAATACGTCCTCGCTGTACCGATGTGGAATTTCAGTATTCCCTATCGGCTCAAGCAGTATATCGACCTTTTAGTTCAGCCCGGCTATACGTTCAGTTACAGTCCGGACGCCGGATACCAGGGGCTTGTATCCGGAAAACCAATGTTGGCTGTGTTCGCCCGTGGTGGCAAATATCCCCCGGGCAGCGGGTCCGAAGGATTTGATCTGCAAACAAAGTATATCGAACTAATATTCGGATTTATTGGTTTTAAGGACATTCGTTCCGTGGTCGTCGAACCAACCTTGCAGGGCGGCCCGGATGTCGCCGGAGTCAAACGCCAGAGAGCTATCGAAAAGGTAAAAGAAATAGCCGAAGTTTTCTGAGCACATCATCAAAATGATACGAAAGTTTGTTAATCGGATTCTCGCTGCTATTTTTGTGGTGGGTCTTATTGTTATAGTGAGCTATAAGGTGACGGGAGAAAAATATATGTCCGCAACAACGGACGTACATAAATATACCAACAGACTTATTAACGAGACCAGTCCCTATCTGCTGCAACACGCTCATAATCCTGTTGATTGGTATCCCTGGGGCGAGGAGGCCTTCGAGCAGGCAAAAAAAGAGAACAAACCCGTATTTCTTTCAATCGGCTATTCCACCTGTCACTGGTGTCATGTGATGGAAAGAGAGAGTTTTGAAAACGAACAAATTGCCGGGATAATGAACCGGTATTTCATAAGCATAAAGGTAGATAGAGAACAGCATCCGGATGTTGACGGTATATATATGAATGCCGTCCAGATGATTACGGGCTCGGGCGGCTGGCCTCTATCGGTTTTTCTTACACCTGACGGCAAGCCCTTTTACGGCGGAACGTATTTCCCGCCGAAAGATATATATGGCCGGCCTGGTTTTGAGCGGGTGCTGTTGTCTATTGCCGATGCATGGAAAAACAGGCGGCGGGAACTGGTCAATTCTTCACATAAAATAAGTGAAGTTCTGGCAAGCCTGACCGGTCCGGCTGAAAAAGAGGCTCTGTCACCTGATATGCTTCAAGCCGGATTCGATTATTTCAGAACTGCTTTCGATGCCGCCAACGGCGGCTTCAGGCCTGCCCCGAAATTCCCGCAACCGACCAACCTTTCAATGCTGCTTTCTTACTGGCATCGAACAAATGATACGCAGGCCCTTCAAATGGTTGAAAAGACTCTCGATGCGATGGCCATTCCCGCTTGGAATCTTTTATATAGATCCTGACAAAAGAACTTTTGAAGAAAATATCGGTATATATAAAGAAAATCAAAAACCTTTATACGAGCGAAAGCCGGATATCGGAAAATTAAAAAGTCTGATTGAAACATTCACAATAGCTGAGTAGTGAATGCTCATTGTTAGTTTCTCCATTGAAGTTAGCTTTGTGCCGCCTAAACGGTATTTTCCTATGTGATGCTTCATTACATCCAGAAGTAGTACGATTTCTGCTTTTCCTCAACAGGTAGAATTGCTATCCTTACCGAATAAATAAATATAGCAGGATTGCTATGATGGTAATTCTCTGCTCAAATAAATGGCCATTATACACATTATAGCCAGAACAAATTATTTTTCGGGTAAAAAATATGAACTCTAATACACATAAGAATCCTGTTTGTTTGTTAATAATCCTTCTGGTGAGTTTCATAAGTGCTTCATCCTGTACTGCTCTTGAACGGGTAAAGTATAACAATCCCGGCCTGATTGTGGATTTAGGGGTAGGGCTTTGGGCCTGGCCGCTGCCTATGGATTATGACAGTGACGGTGACTACGACATAGTTGTTTCCTGTCCCGACAAGCCGTACAACGGAATATATTTCTTCGAGAATACCAGCGGGAATATAAAAATGCCGGTATTTAAGCCGGCTGTTCGGGTTGGCACCGGATACAGTAATATTCGCCCGAGCTATATTAATGGTAAAGTCCGCTTACTGCTGCCGACTAAGGAAATTATTGACTTCCACAAACCGGATAATCAGTTCAAAAAAACCCGGACAATTTATCCTTCAGCCAACGTGCACAGCTCAAAAGGACGCATCCGTGCCAACCAGTGGCAGTATTGCGACTATGACGGGAATGGAACCCTTGACTTGATAGCAGGCGTTGGTGACTGGAGCGACTATGGATGGGATAACGCATTCGACAAACAGGGCCGCTGGACACGCGGCCCATTACATGGATATGTGTATCTTATGCACAATACGGGAAGCAATGATAATCCGCAATACGAAAGTGCAAAAAAAATACTGGCCGGCAATAAACCGGTGGACGTATATGGTATGCCTTCCCCAAATTTTGCCGATTTCGACGGAGACGGTGACCTGGACCTGATATGTGGTGAGTTCGTTGACAAATTCACCTGGTTCGAAAATATAGGAACACGAAAGCATCCCAGATATGCCGCAGGCCGACAACTGACATGGATGGGAAAGCCGCTTCAGATAGATTTGTGTATGATTGTTCCGGTAGCTCTGGACTGGGACAAGGATGGAGACGTGGACCTGATTGTGGGCCAGGAAGACGGGCGTGTGGCTTTGGTGGAAAATACCGGTGAAGTGATTAACAGAAGCCCTGAGTTTTTGCCGCCGCGTTTTTTTCAACAACAGGCAGACGACCTAAAATTCGGTGTACTTGTTACTCCGTATAGTTTTGACTGGGACAACGATGGAGACGAGGATTTAATCTGCGGCAACAGTGCCGGCTATGTCGGATTTATCGAGAACCTCAACGGAGCTAATCCGCCAAAATGGGCCGCTCCGGTATATCTCAAGGCCGACGGCAAAATCATCCGCATTATGGCCGGCCCGAACGGCTCAATCCAGGGACCATGCGAAGCCAAATGGGGTTATACGACACTGAATGTTGCGGACTGGAACCATGATGGCCTGCCGGACATTATCATCAATTCCATTTGGGGAAAAGTCCTCTGGTACAGAAACATCGGAACACCACAAAAACCTCAACTGACGGCAGCACAACCTATTGAAATCGAGTGGCCCGGCAAACCTCCTAAACCGGCCTGGAACTGGTGGCAGCCGGATGGCAAAAGCCTCGCTGCCCAGTGGCGAACCACACCGGTGGTTATCGACTATGACTCAGATGGTTTGAATGATTTGATAGTGCTGGACCATGAGGGATACCCGGCTATATTTCAGCGTGCCCAAAAGGACGGGGAGCTAATCCTGCTGCCGGGCAAGCGCTTATTTGCCTGTGAAGATATATCGGCATTTGATTCGATACACCGAGCCAAAAACAAAACCAATGGTCTGCTGAGAATGAATGACGGCATCGCAGGCAGAAGCGGCCGGCGCAAGTTCTGTTTCGCGGACTGGGACCTTGACGGACTACCGGACCTGCTGGTGAATAGTCGAAATATAAACTTTCTTCGAAATATTTCCAAAGACCAAAACAGGCATCTTTTCAGTGACCAGGGAATGGTCAATAGCCGCATCCTGGCCGGCCATACAACCAGCCCTACTGTTGTGGACTGGGACAAAGATGATATTCCTGATCTTTTGGTGGGTGCCGAAGACGGATTTTTTTACTATATGAAGAATCCCCATCGTAAGACCATACAATAAAAAAATATCATTTACTTGAGAAGGTGGATAGATAATGAATATTGTTGTATTAGACGGCTACACACTAAATCCGGGAGATTTAACATGGAAAGACCTGGAGTCTCTGGGCAGGTGCACAGTTTATGACCGTTCCGCCCCCGAGGAAGTAGTACCGCGCGCAAAAGATGCTGAAATCGTGTTAACGAACAAAACCATATTATCATCCGAAACAATTAAACAACTTCCAAAAATGAAATATATCGGAGTGCTGGCTACCGGCTATAACATAGTAGATATAGAAACAGCCCATGACAAAGATATCCCGGTAACCAACGTCCCAACGTATGGCACTCAATCCGTTGTGCAAATGGTCTTTGCTCATCTTCTAAATCTTACTCAACACGCTGCTCACCATGCCCAAACCGTAAGGTCCGGACGGTGGACTTCCAATCCCGACTTCTGCTATTGGGACACGCCTTTGATTGAATTAGCAGGATTGACCATGGGTATAATCGGCTTTGGAAGAATCGGAAAGGCTACCGCAAAGCTGGCTCTTGCTTTCGGAATGAATGTCATCTTTTATGATATCGCCAAACCATCAAGTACACCGGAAGGATGTCAACCCGCAAGGCAGGATGATATTTTTCGGACAAGTGATGTTATCAGCCTGCACTGCCCGCTTACATCCGATACAAAAAAGATAATCAACACAGAGCGTCTGGAAATGATGAAAAAGACCGCTTATCTAATCAATACCAGTCGCGGGCCTTTGGTAGATGAGCAGGCTTTGGCTGATGCATTGAATAACGAGATGATTGCAGGTGCCGGCCTGGATGTGCTGTCAGAGGAGCCGCCCAGTGAGATTAATCCCCTTTTGAAAGCAAGGAACTGCTACATTACTCCGCATATTGCATGGGCGACGATTGCAGCCCGGAAAAGACTACTCCAGATAGCCGTCGATAATGTGGCCTCATTCCTCACAGGCAAACCTCAGAATGTGGTCAATGGCGTAAAAACAAAAGACTTCAGATAATGTCCTTATAATCACCTGCAAATCCGGACCGGGTATCCTCAGGCAAAAAACTATTTCGGATGAAATCAAATGAATGACATAGCCGGGAGTTTCGGAAAAGTGAATTACGCAGTTGTAGTGGCCTATCTGGCAGTATTAGTTGCCATGGGTTTTTACTTCGCCAGGCGTGAAAAAACAACCGACGATTTCTTTTTAGCCGGCAGGCGAATTCCCTGGTGGGCGGCGGGCCTGAGTATTTTCGGCACCCAATTAAGCGCAATCACTTACTTAGCTATGCCCGCAAGAGCCTATGCCACCGACTGGGCACTGTTGATATTGAATATCGGCATATTTGCTATAGCACCTTTCGTCATCTACTTATATCTGCCCTTCTTCAGGCGGCTCAATATCACAACCGCGTACGAGTATCTCGAAAAGCGTTTTCACGTAAGCATTCGACTGTTCGGCAGCCTTTCGTTTGTGGCATTTCAATTGGGACGAATGGGAATCGTTGTTCTGCTGCCGGCCCTGGCCCTCTCAGCAGTGACAGGTTTGAATGTCTTTGTATGTATTGCCCTGATGGGTATTTTGAGCACAGTCTATACCGTCCTCGGCGGCATCGAAGCCGTAATCTGGACGGACGTCTTGCAGGCATTCGTCCTGATAGGCGGAGCTTTTGTCGCACTGGGGATTATCGTAGGGGATTTGGACGGAGGTTTAAGACAATTTGTCTCCGTTGCCGCCGAGAACGAAAAATTCAATATCGCACATCTAAACTGGGATTGGACTTCAGATGCTTTAATCGTAGTTATTCTCGGTGCCGTCTTCACTAATTCCCTGGTACCGTACACAACCGATCAGGCGGTCATCCAGCGTTACCTGACTACGCCGGACGAGAGACAGGCAGCCAAAGCCATCTGGCTTAACGGATTTCTGGCCATCTTCGCAGGCGCACTGTTCTTGTTAGTCGGTACGGGATTATTTGTCTTCTATGAAGCCAATCCACAGCGTTTGGTTGCCCTCGAAAAGACCGACCAGATATTCGCCTTGTTCATTGCCCGGCAGATGCCCGACGGTTTAGCCGGGCTTGTTATTGCCGGCGTTTTTGCAGCCGCCATGTCAACAATCGACAGCAGCATGC
>Ga0114922_10001716_pt1 | contig 20727 bp, 14 predicted proteins | sample AartaG_FD_100975 | JGI IMG/M metagenome (GOLD analysis project Ga0114922, IMG submission 100975) | Deep subsurface microbial communities from Aarhus Bay to uncover new lineages of life (NeLLi) - Aarhus_00045 metaG | ecosystem: Environmental > Aquatic > Marine > Oceanic > Sediment | place...
ATTGCCATCATACACATAGCCGGTTAAGTTCTGGGCCCTGGCGATTGGATACGTTCCCATCAAAATCCAAACGGTGAGGAAAATTTTCCAGATGAGTCGTTTTTGTTTCATTTGAAGCCTCCTTTCTTCTCATGGGGTAATGTCAAAAACTAACCACAGAGTCCACAGAGAAATTAATAATATTATTTAAATTAAACGGCTCTAATTCTCTATCCCCTCTGTGTCCTCTCAAATATCGTATCGTGTGATATGATATTTTCTCCGGCATTGAGTAGATTCCCAAATCTTTTATCTTTTACCCATCGTTCTTAGTTAAATATGCATCTGAACCTTATAAAGGCTTATACCTCATCAACTTTTATCAACCCTACAATCACCTCATTTTCTCTCAGCATATCTATTCACTGTTTACCGATTTGGTTACTCTTTACATTCATACCACCAATCCGAATTTGTCTCAAAACAGTTGTCTCCTGAAGTAAAAAAGCCGAATCCCAAGACAAACTTCACCTTTTAAACTCGGCTAATAATTCTCAACTCCCCAATCATTTTGCCTCCACTTAAATTCTATTCGCCTCTCCCTATTGAGGTGAATAATATCTTTAAGCATCTAGCTTCTAATTTTTATTCTACTGTAATGTAAATTATTATTTTTAGGAAATCAAGAGGAAATTTGGTGAGTACACTTCATTAATTATTTCTAACTGTTCCTATTTTCCAAATAAAGCAGCCCTCACTAAAGTGTTTGTTTTTGGGTCTCCTTTTAATCAATTCGATTATTCCGGATCGCTGCACCTTTCAAAAAAACAGGCGGATGGTATTTATCCCCCCCACGGGGTTCAGGAGTGCAATCCCTTTATGGATTGCACTGGCAACGCATAAAGGCGTTGCACTCCATGGATTGCGATTAGTGCTCTCCCTACCTATAAGTGAGGTTTTACCATTTTATTTTGAGGCAACTCGTTAGGAAGACAAGAATCGTACAAATTAGGTGCTCAATTATTGAACTCTCAAAAGTAAAAAAAACATGGGTAAAAGTGACCCGTTCAAAGCAATTCACTGCCATTCATGTTAGAGACAATGGTATTGGTTTTGATTATGAGAAAGAAAAAAATGAAAATCACGTATTTGGATTATCGGGAGTAAGAGATAGTACTTGACAAAATCACATTTATCAAGTATATTTAATTAGCATATTTGTTAATCTGGTATATTTGATGAAATTTTTACAATTACAAAGCATCAATAAATTATACTTTGGGCACGAGGATATTGCGCGTGCTCTTGGCATCACATTACAATCGGCGAAAGTGACTGTCAATCGTTACATCAAAAAGGGGCTCTTGATCAGAGTGAAAAGGAATATTTACATCCTCAGAGATAAATGGGCAAACCTTGATCGTGAACAGAGATTTATCCTTGCCAATATCATTCAGGTGCCTTCCTATATTTCTCTGATGACCGCTCTCGATTACTTTGAAATAACGACGCAGGTACAGCGAGACTATATTGAATCCATAGCCGTTAAACGAACAAAAGGCGTTGAGATCGAACAATCGTTTTTCAACTATACAAAAATACAGACTGATTTATATGCCGGCTTTTCAAGGACACGTGGTTTCTTCATTGCGGCACCCGAAAAAGCTTTCTTGGATGCCGTATATCTGATGTCTTTCGGACGATACAGTTTGGATATTTCTTCCATTGATATGAATAAATTAGATCGGGTTAAAATTGATTTTATGGTCCGTTCGTTTCCATTAAAAACACGAAATTATTTAGACAAAAATGAATATTTTCGAAAAGCATGAAATCTTTGAAATAGAGGTTCTGGAAAAACTCAAGAACGGTCGGTTGCTGGACCCGTTGGTGTTCGGCGGAGGGAGTATGCTTCGTCTGTGTCATGAGTTAAAACGCTATTCTGTCGATCTGGATTTTTGGAGAATAAAAGACTTTCCAACAGAAATGCTGTTTAATAAATTTCAGGATCTTTTAAAAAGAGAGTATGATGTCACCGATGCACAAAACAAATATTTTTCCCTGTTGTTCGAAATTCGTTCCGCACATTTTCCAAAACGACTCAAAATTGAAATCAGAAAAGAAATACGGGATTGGGATTTCCAGGAAAAGATTGCCTATTCAAAATTTAGCACAAAACAAGTCATATTGAAAGCTCATACTTTAGAGCAGACAATGAAAAACAAAATGGCCGCATTGTTAGATCGAGGAGAGATCCGTGACGGTTTTGATATTGAATTTGTATTGCGTCAGGGTATACCTTTGCCTGAGCTTACAAAAAATGAAATTTCAAAATTATTAAACAGAATAGATGGGTTTAAAGGTAAAGATTTTAGAGTCAAGCTCGGTTCGGTTTTAGAAAGTGATATCCGGGAATATTACGCAAAGAATCAATTCCATTTATTAAAACAAAAGCTATCGGTCTAATCGGTCTTATAATTGTTCATAATTGAGATGATCATTTGACACTATTTCATTAGCATGATTTTCCTGGTCGCTTTCCGTTCCTCTGTCTGAAGATGAATAAAATAGAGACCCGAAACGACCTTTCTTTCATTTTTATTTCTTCCATTCCAGAGAATTCGATGATGGCCCGCCTGCTTTTGCCCATCGATGAGGGTTGTGATAGTTCGACCGGAGATATCATAAATATCGAGGGTGACATGGCCGGTCGCCGGAATCTGAAATGTAATCCGAGTGATTGCATTGAAGGGATTTGGGAAATTGGAGAGCAAGAATGGGGCATCTTCAGGGGGATTGTTCTCAATGGTTTCGACACCGGTTCCAACGGTTGCCTTATAAATCCCTCCGCCCATGGACCCTGCATATATCGTGTTGGTCGATGCGGGATCCAATAGCATCGACAGGATGAAAGGTGAACTCAAGCCTGAGTTCATGGGTTCCCAGGAGGCTCCGTTGTCTGTGCTGCGGAACACACCGTCCCCATTGGTCTCCAGGAACATGGCACCTGTCCCGGCATAGATCGTGTTCCCGGTTCCGAACTGTCCAATGAGTGCCGAGATGGCATGTTCTTCCAATCCGATGGTTTCCCAGGTTGCTCCCGAATCGGTGCTCTTGTATACTTTATAAATTTGAGAGGTGTCTCCACCGCCGGTGCCTGCATAGATATTCCTGGTAACAGGGTCAATGGTCAAACACAGTATCCATATGCCCTCGGGTGTCCAGAGCGCTTCCCAGGTGTCTCCTCCGTCATGGCTTCTGTAGAGAAGACCCCGAGACGGCTCGTCAACGGTATTGGAATAATGGCTCGTTCCTCCCACATAAATGAGATCGGCCGTGTCGGGGTGGGCCACGATATCAAAGATACTCGTCATATAGTAGGGAGACGGAATCGTCGCGAGGGTATCCCATGAAGCCCCGCTGTCCCGGCTCTTAAATATGGACGGGATATCTCTATAGGTTCCCCATCCCACTGCGGCAAAGAGAGTATGGGAAACATCGAAACTCATCGCCTGAATGAGCGTGTATCGCATACCCGAGGTGGCCTGTATCCAGGTCGCGGCCCCATCGCTGCTCTTGTATACGCCCCCCAATCCATCGGTAGCCACATAAACTGTATTTGGCGAAGCAGGATCGACTTTGACATCTCTCGCCATTCTATCCACCAATCCATTATTCACGGGAAACCAGTTGTCCCCACCGTCTGTGGTTTTAAAGACACCTTCCTGACCAAACATGTTGCTGCCGGCCGCCATATAGACGATATTTCCATTCCCGGGATCTGCTGCCAGGCCCCAGACCGGTGTGCCGAGGTCGTAGGCAGTATTCCAGGTTCCACCTCCGTCGGTTGTCTTGTAAACGGTACCCTCATCCCGTTCGTCGGCAAGGGTGCCCGCATAGAAAGTATTAAAATCAACGACCACCAGAGATTGAATCGTAGCCGAAGGTGCGGGCGGGCCACAGAATACCCAATTGGTGCCCGCATCGGTGGACCGGTGCACACCGCCGCTCGTCCCTGCGTAAACCGTGTTCAAAGAGTCAGGATCAAAACAGATTTCCAGGACCGGATTTCCCAGGAAGGAAGAATCGGGCCAGGTCATTCCAGCGTCGGTGCTCTTAAACAGGGCATACTCGTCGGCCGTGTCTACGATGAGGCCCGCATACACGACATCGGGAGTGTTGGGATCGATGCCTACCGAAAAGGCCAAATCATCTCTCTTAAACAAACGATTCCAATTCAGACCACCGTCTGTTGTTTTATGGAGACCTCCCTTCCCGCAGGCGGCATAGACGATATCGGAAGAATTGGGATGAATTTTTATGTCCATCACATAGCCGAGCTCGGAAAGTAAACCCATAAACGTCCAGTTTTCGCCGCCGTCTGTGCTCTTGTATATTCCACCGTAAATATCGCTGCCCGCGTACAGCACGTTGGGCGAGCCGGGTGCAATGGCGAAAGAGAGGAGGAACCCGCCATCGGGTCCGATGGGAGTCCATTGGGCTTCTTGAGTAAAACCCGGAAGGACACAGCTAATGGAAAGCAGAATTCCTCCGATGATGGTCTTCGTTTTAAAACGTATGATTTTCCTCCAAGTTATGTAAATTGCCACAAAAATTCAAAGATTCTAAGGACAGTCACAAGATACAAAACTATTTTAATTATTCTGCAACTCCCTGTCGAGGGAGAGGGAATCAAGAATTCAATGGGTAAACGCTCATGGCTCTGAGTTTATTGTGTTTATGAGAGAATAATGATTTTGGAAATGAGATGCAAGGTCATTTTTTATTTATTTTCCAATCTTTTCCGGACGGCCTCGCTTTTGAGTTCACGAAGGGCACCGGAGGCGATCCAGCGTGCTGCCCTGGAATCCATTTGTTGGATTTCCTCGGCCGTCTGGATGGCGATTCTGTTGAGGTTGGAATTGCGCTTTCCAATGTTTCTCAAGGCCCAATTGACGGCTTTCTTGACGTAGTTTCGTTCGTCAGTAGCGCCTTTTTTAATGATGGGCAGTAACCGGAGGAAGAAGCCGTCGTCTGCATCTTTATCGTGCCATGCCAGGCATGCGATGAGGCTGAAGGCAGTCCGCTTGACGAATGCCTCCTCTCGCTCGGACCACTGTTGTATCTTCTTTAACACGAAGGAAATTTTCTCGAAGAGGTTCATGCACACCTGGTCACAGACGTCCCAGGAGTCGAAGTCTTTTACCCAGTCCTCCATCTGCCCATCGGTGACTTCTTCGGGCACGTCCACCATTGCGGCGAGGATGCGGGCGTCCTGGATTCCGGTTTTCCACAATCTTAGGGCGAGTTTATGGTCTTTGCCGATTTTTTTGGCCAATTTCCGCAGGTCGGGTATGGAAACGCCCAGGCGGTTCTCTCCGACGATGCCGTATCTGGCCATGCCCTCGAGCTGGCCGGGTCTGGCCTTTGATTTTAGTTGTTTGAGGACTTCATTGAAAGACAACATTATATACTCCAATTAAATATTGTTTGACAGGATGATCCACAATATTTGTAACAATAAAAGCATTAACACTAATTATTACAATAATTTATAAAATCTTCGGCGAACAGGGATGTTCTTTTCTTTAAAGAAAAGAACCAAAAGAATCGGCCTTTTTGTAAGCCAGTGTCTTTAATCCTCAACAAGACCAACACACAGTACTATCCTCATCCCCCTGCCCGTTCGCTCGATTTCCGCGATAAAGCGTGCGGAAATCGAATGCCCACCCCTCATTCTGATCCTTTTGTTTTCATAAAGCCAGGCTAACAAAAAGGCCAACCTCCCATCCCCGGATGAAACTTCTTCACTACGGATTATTATATAAAATAGGGCTTCACAAAACTCAGAGTTCATGGATTAATAAAAACAATTACTTAGAATGCTTAGTCAATCATGTAATTTTTCCCAGAATTACACTAAGCTTTAAATAAACATCGTGTTATGCTTAGGAGGGCAAGCGCCTAAAAGTCATGATTTTCGTCCAATAAAATCAACAACTTAGAGTTTTGTGAAACCCACTATATAAAAAAAAGAGGAGGTCATTCGCAAAAGATCCTGACCTTTTCTTCCCCTTCCACTTCAACCTGGAGGTCGTTGAGATTTACGATCAGTTCTTCCAGATCCTCGGGTTTCAGTTTATTTATGTCCATACCGATTCCCTTTTCTTTTAAGGCCTCGTCCACTTTTTCCTGGGCGTGTTTGGGGATGAATGAGGCTAATTTGAGCACATAACTGTGGATCAAATCCAAACGTTGTCGTCCGCTGTCAGGTCACCACCTGAGTTACCAGTGTTTATCGTACCTGCCGGTTCGACGAGCATGATCTTGCATTCCTTTTCAGCGAATGGTTTGTGGTGGACACTTTTTGGGACTACGAACATTTCTCCAGCCTTCAGGTCAACGCTACCGTCACGGAAATCGATCCTCATTGTTCCTTCAAGAACGATGAATACTTCGTCCGTATCTTCATGGCTGTGCCAAACAAAATTGCCTTGAAATTTACCCAGTTTGAAATGGACATCATTCATCCGGGCAATGATCTTCGGAGAAAAATACTCTGAAAATTTAGTGAACTTTTCCTTAAAATTAATCGGGGAATATTTCATATAATTTTCCTGTAATTCGAATTTTTATATTAATTCTTTTCCTCCTGGATCCAGGAAAATTTATGGGACATGGTAAGCTTTTAAAGGGATTCATGCACCACCCATTTTATTTCGTATATATGACTCACGAGATTACTATTCAACTCCGGAATTGTTGAAGGTTGGTTTAAAATAGTTACTTGGTATTTGGATGTCAAGGGAAAAATCGACCATCACAAAATCTGCATTACTTATTGAAAGCGATTAATAAAAATAATTTTTTATGAATACTTGTTTTATCCTTGCTTTTCTGAGAAAAAATCATAAAATAAGAATGTTGAAGTACAAATCCCGATTATATAAAAACAAGGACAGAAGGATGACAAAGGAAACCGAGAAACTACATGTGAAGATAGGATACTCACATGCGAAAGACGAGGCAGAGGCAATCGCTGAATTCGTCGGGATGGTGGATCAGCCCGGTACCAATATCATCGTCTTTTTCGTATCTTCGGACTATGACTTAATGAGACTGGAGAAGGAACTCAAAGGCCGATTCAAGTCCCCGGTCATCGGATGTACAACTGCCGGTGAAATCTCGCCGATGGGGTATTCCCAGGGAGGCATCACGGGATTCAGTCTCGCCAGCGAGGAGCTGGAAGTTTTTTCTTTCATGATTCCGTCCCTGCAGACGTTTGATGGGAAAAAGACCAAGGGCCTCGTTCAGTCGATTCAGGATAAGCTTGAACAGGCGATGAAGAGAAGTCCGGAAGCCGGTGCTTTTGGACTGCTTTTCATCGATGGGCTATCCATCATGGAAGAACAGGTCACGGCCATCCTGGCGAATGCGGTAGAGCCGGTTCCTATCGCAGGAGGCTCTGCAGGTGATGATTTCAAGTTGAAGAAGACATATGTCTACTCAGAAGGGTCCTTTGTATCTGATGCGGCCCTGATTACGTTTTTCGTCACGACACTTCCTTTCATTCCAATCAAAACACAGCATTTCTCTGCCACGGAAAAGAGACTGGTGATCACCAGGGCCTCACCCGAGAAACGCATCGTTCATGAGATTAACGGCCTGCCGGCCGCCGAAGAGTACGCCCGTGTGGTGGATTTGGATGTGAAAGATTTAACGCCTTTGGTGTTTTCCGAGTGTCCTGTAATGCTCCGATTTGGAGGTGAGTACTATGTCCGCTCGATACAGAAGGTAAACGATGATGGAAGCCTCACCTTCTTCTGTGCCATCGATGAAGGTCTGGTATTGCGTGTAGCAGCAGGCGAGAATTTAGTGAATAATTTGGATGAAGCATTGATGAACATTCGGAAAGAGATCCCTAATATCAAACTGACCATCGGATTTGATTGTATCTTGAGGCTTTTGGAGGTTCAAAATAAAAAACTTCAGGATGGGATAAATCCGATCTTTAAAAGGGACCGTGTCATCGGATTTAATACCTACGGGGAACAATTTAATTCCGTGCATGTGAATCAGACTTTCACAGGAATCGTCCTAGGAGAATAATGATGTCTGAATCCATTGATGTACCAGAGAGGATTGAAACACTCGAGGCGGAAAACCAACGACTCTTAAAGGTGAATGAAGCGCTGATGAACCGTGTCGAGCGGAGTACGGACGCGGCGGGTTCGGCTTATTCCCTGTTCGAATCCAATCTCCTCCTCCAGAACAAGATCAGAGAACATACCGATAAGCTCGTACAGATCAACCGTGACCTGCAGCGAGAGATCCGGGAGCATAAAAGAACCGAAGAGGCGCTGAAAAAAGAGCGCGACTTTTCCTCCACTGTGGTCGATACGTCGGGGGCTCTTGTCGTTATTCTGGACAGGGAAGGGAAAATCGTACGATTCAACCGGACCTGTGAAGGAACTACGGGGTATGACTCGGGTGATGTGTTGGGCAAGTGTTTCTGGGACCTCTTTATCGTCCCGGAGGAAACGGACTTGGTCAAGAGTATCTTTTCAGAACTCCAGGCCGGTCAGTTTCCCAACGTGGGGGAAAACTACTGGCTCACCAAAGACGGAGAAAAACGCCGTATCGCCTGGTCCAACTCGGCCATCGTGAATGTGAAGGGAGAAGTGGAGTATATCATCGGCACGGGGATCGACATTACAAAGCGGAAAGAAGCCGAGGAAAAGCTGCGCATGTACCATCGCATCTTTATGGCCTCCAAGGACAGCATCGGCATCATGACGTTGGACGGAACCCTCGTCGAAATGAATCCGGCGGCGCAATTTTACATGTCTCAACTAAAAGAAAGTTATTTGTTGCCTGAAAAGAAAACCAAAATCTACGAGAAGCGGCGTGAGCTCATCGAAAAAGCCATGAAGGATCCGGCAGGACAGCACCGCGAGGAATTCCGATATGAACTCAAAGACGGGGGAGAGGTCTTTGTGGATGTGACCTTCACGCCTGTCCTCAACGATGAAGGCGATGCTCAATACCTCGTCAGCATCGGAAGAAACATCACCCAGTCCATTCACGATCAGAGAGCCCTGGCTACCCGCCTCCGATACGAGGAGGGATTGGCCGGATGCTCTCAGGCCTTGTTGGAACCTGGTGACATGGTTGAGGTCGTACCCAAAGCGCTGCACTTTCTTTTAAATGCCGCCTGTGTGGGTCGGGTATATATCTTCGAAAACGAAGAAGTGCCCGGGGAAGGGTTGTGCTCCAGTCAGCGGTATGAAGTGTGTGCCCCAGGCGTTTCCGTGGAGTTGGACAACCCCATTCTACAAAAGTTACCTTACACCGGCGGAATGAAACTCTGGTACGATGCCCTTTCCCAAAATAAACAATACGGCGATTTCATCCGCAACATTCCCCGTGATCTGGCCGAAATCTTGAAAGATCAAAAGATTCTCTCAATACTCGTCCTTCCTGTATGGGTCGATGGTGAATGGTGGGGTTTCATCGGATTTGATGAGGTTGAGGAAGAGCGGGAATGGGGCGAGGAAGAGATTCGGCTCTTGCGTACGGCCGCCGAGATGATCGGCGGGTATCTGTCCAGGCGTAAGGCCCTCGATGAACTTGCTGAAGCGAACAGGCATTTGAAGGAGACACAGACACAACTCGTCCACTCCGAGAAAATGGCTTCGTTAGGGATGCTCGTTGCCGGTATTGCCCACGAGATTAACACGCCCATGGGTTCCATCAACAGCATGCATGATACGCTGATGCGAGCGACAAATAAATTAAAAGCGGTACTCGAGGAGGCATGCGATGAGGAATCGCCTCAGCATCAGAAAGTAGAGTCTATGATCAAGGTTATCGATGATGCCAATCGTGTCATCCAAGATGGTACTGCGAGGGTAACGACGATTGTTCGCCGTCTTCGGTCCTTTGCCCGGCTCGATCAGGCCGAGCTCGACGAGGCCGCCGATATCCATGAAGGCCTGGAGGATACGCTGACCCTGATCCAACACGAAATCAAACACAACATCACGGTTCACCGTCATTACGGAAAGCTCCCCAGGATGGCCTGCCACATGAGCCAGCTCAACCAGGTCTTTGTCAACATTCTGATCAACGCCAAACAAGCGATCCATGGAAAAGGTGAGATCACGATCACCACGTATGTAAAGGGCGGGTACGCTAACATCGAATTCAAGGATACGGGCGTCGGTATTCCCCAGGAGAAATTGAATCGCATATTCGATCCAGGCTATACGACCAAAGGCGTGGGTGTGGGCACGGGCCTGGGCCTTTCGATATGCTACCAGATCATGCAGGATCATCAAGGCGAGATTCGTGTTGAAAGTGAAAAGGGCAAAGGGAGTACATTCGCCGTGGTCATCCCGACCGATTTGAAGGAACGGTTGGAAAAGACGGGTTGAAATGTGTTATGTGTACCAAACTTCCCGGATGCTTGAATAAAAATCATGGGCATTCTGCCCGATGCATCGGGCAGAATCAGGAGTGTTTTCCATTCAATTTTAAGGGCGAGTATCGTATAATCATCATTATTTCTTATATCTTCATACACCCCTCGTCCCGACTCTGATATAATAAAAAGAATATTGAATGTCGGGACACTCCCCTCAAGGGGAGACTGGACACCCCTCTCTACAGAGTGTTGCACAATAGTAAATTTAGGCACTAAAGTGCGTGAAAATTTTGGACTGTTCAAAAACCTCCGCCAGTTATGGCGGAAGTCATTGACTTATCAGTTCGAGAACCTTCTCGACGGCTTTATCCAATTGGGGATCCTGATTCAGAAGATCATGATTAAGGTCATTTACAACGAAAATATCCGGCTTTACGCCACCGCTGGTTTCAAGATCTTTTCCATCGAGGGTATAGCAGCCCCAGAAGGGCAATCTGAAATAGCCGCCATTCATCAATCTCGCACTGGTCGTAAAAATCAGCCACCCGTAAGTGGTGTTCCCTATAATTGGGCCCCGTTTTAATGTCTTGAAGCCGTTGGCAGTCATTTCACCATCACTCAGAGTGACCTCGTTTGTGATGAGAACAATGGGCTGGTTTGAGTATCCAAATGTCGACTGGGGTGTTTCAGAAAGACCGCGAATGCGCCATTTTGCATAAATGGGTTTTGTCAGTGCCTGGAGGACACGGTCGTGAACATTGCCGCCAAAGTTATTGCGTAAATCTAAAATAAGACCTTTTCTGGGAACGGCATCGCGTTCCAACTCTTTAAGAAATCGCTGTAGATTGCCATATCCCATGGCGCGCATGTAGATGTAGGCAACCTGATCGTCGGTTTTTTGTTTCACGAGTTCTCGACGGTTCTTGATCCACTCTTCCAATAGAAGTCGGTTTTCCGAGCCTGCTGATATCGGCTTCAAAGATACATCCATATTTTTGCCCAATCGCCGGCTTTTGATGGTGAGCTTTATACGCTTATTTAATTTTCCATTTAAATATTTCCAGATATTTTGTTCTGGGTCGATCCTTTTCCCATTAATCGCGATGAGTTCATCCCCGGTTGCACAACTGTCCCTGTGAGTATACAGGGGACCATCTTTAATGATTCTCTGAATCGTGATTTTCGTACCCTCAATTTTCCAGATCACTCCCAGATGGGCGCTCGGTTCCTCAATTCTACCCCTTCGCGGTCCACGGATACCCGTATGGGAAGAATTTAAAAAACCAATCATCTCGTTGGCATAATCGTAAAAATCCTGATCTTCACGAACCTGCTGGAGAACTGGACGGAATTGGGCGTAGATATTCTTCCAGTTGATCTGATGATGGTCAGGATCATAAAAATAGTATTGTAAAGTGTAGTACAGCTCTCCCAACATCTGTTCATAATCGGCTGTCTTATCGACTCGGATTTTCGTTGTAAAGGAAATACCTTTATTCTTTTTTCCATTCACATCGATCCTGCCGATTTTACCGTCACTTAGATAATAGATATATTTTCCTTTTTTATCCATTTGAAGATTTCTGGGACCAGTTATCTGAGGCATGAAGGGCTCATATTTGCCCCTTTCCTTCTTTTTCAGATTTGTTTTCCAAAGATGATTTTTGCCATCGATGTTGGAAACGAAATAAACAGTGCTGGTGTCCTTTGGTGAAAGGACGAAGTTGCGATCATTTCCCAGGGTATTGGTGACTGTCTTGGTTTGAAGATCGATATTCTCCAGTTTGAATTTAATTTCCTGAGGGGGTTTTTCTTCCTCATCCTTTTTTTCCTCTTTCTTGTCTTCTTTTTTTTCCTTTTTGACAAATAGTTTTTCGAATTGATCTTCGTCGAATTCCGGTTTTTCCGGCTTAAAATGAACTTGATAGAGATCCCATTTCCCTGTGAATTCCGGGAAACTATGTCCAAATCGATTGGAGGAGAAAATCATGAATTTTCCATCCGTAGACCAGAGGGGACCGGTTTCATCATAGGCCGTATTGGTCAATAAATGTTTTTCTTTTGATTCTATATTGACAGCAAAAATATCCGAATTGCTGTTTCGCTGCGGAACGATGGCCAGATATCGATTGTCGGGCGACCAGGCAAATTCATCGCCAAAGCGACCGCCGAAATCATCCTCACTGAGCAGTTTGTCGTTTTTTCCATCGGGTTGAACGAGCCGAATCTCACGTTTCCCCCTGTAATAGGCGATCCATTTCCCGTCGGGTGAAAATCGGGGTGACAGTTCATCCTCCTCACTCTTTGTCAGACGTTTTGGTTTTTCACTGCCGAGGGCAGAGATGATGTATAGATCGGGATTCGCGTCCATGTCTGAGACATAGACCAGATTTTTACTCTCTTCATCCCAGTCGATGTCACGTTCCCGCCAGGGGGTGTTGGTGATATTTCGGGCATACCCTCCGGTGCTGGACAATACGAAAATATCTCCGCGAACGACTGCAGCGATTTTCTTGCCGTCGGGTGATAAGCGGAATTCGTTCACAGAACCGTTTTCGACGAAAAAGGTCCGATTATCTTTGGTCTCCGCAGGTGCATCAATGGGGATACGAATAGATTCGCCTGTATTGAGATCGGTCATCCAGATACCGAAATCGCGTTCGTAGACCGCTTTGGGGACGTTTGAAGCAACGGAAAACCATTTAATATCCTTCTCCTTGAATTGGGTGATCGAGCGTAAATTTGTCCCGTCTTTTGAAACGGCCCAAATATTTTTATTATTCAATTTTCGATCGCTGATAAAATAGACTTGTTGACCCTCGATATCCCAATCGGGCCAGAAACAATTATTCTCATTAGAGACTACACATTGTGCCTGACGATCGGTGAATCCTTTAGTCCAGATTTTAGTACTGTTGCTTCCTTTATAACCTTTTCGCCACCAGGACCCATTTTCCATGCCAAGAGAGAACAGAAAGCTCTTACCGTCGGGATTCACCCTGACATAATAGGGCCAACTCCAGTATGTGTCGAGAACAGGAATAGCATTTCCACCGTCTATGTGGATCTTAAAAATGCTGGACATGGAAGATCGACCGGAATGAAAAATAATCCACTGCCCATCGGGTGTGAAGTCAGTGGCAACATCATTGCCGCTGTGGAAGGTAAGCTGCCGGGGAGTTCCCCCGGTGGCCTTCATCAAAAATATATCATTATTTCCCAGTCGGTTTGAAGTAAAAGCCAGCCATTGGCCATCGGGGGACCAGATGGGCTCACGCTCATAAGCGACATGATTGGTCAGACGGGTCGCTTTTCCACCGTCGACGGAGACGATCCAGAGATCGCCCATATAGGAGAAGGCAATCTGTTTCCCATCGGGAGAAATCGATGGAAATCGTGCACCGATGAGTTGCATTTCATTGGCATGCGAGATATTGATAAAAATTGAGAACATGAGAAATATGAGGCGCATGAAAATTCGGTTCTTTTTCATCGTGTGCTCCTTTTTATTTTAATTAAACAGGGGAACGGTCTATGAGATTCCCGTTAACAAATTTATGCAGAATGCTCGAAATGAGTGTTTAATGATTCAAGAATGTCACGCTCTTCTTTATCAAGTTTATCCGTCATTTTTAGCCCCTCAAATATTTATTCGTCGCTTTACGACTGGGTATTATTGTTTTGAGGAATATTTCATCTTCAGATTTTCTATTGAAGAATAGTATATTACTGGGCCACCGACTTTCTATTTGAGTGATCCACTTTTCGATAAGAGCTTGCCGATCAACATTCTCTGTCTTCACAAAAAGACCTGCCTGACGCGCGCCTGTACGCATTTTTTCTAAGATGCTCTGGTGGGCACACTCACCGGGGTCGTCACATTCAGTACAGTCCGACAAATGCTTGTTGGAACAGCAATCTTCCATCTCGCATGATTCCCTTCCACCGCCTTTCAAACATCCCGGACACAAAGGGATATTTTGAATGGATTCGAGTCCTTTGCTAAATTCTTTGAAATCGAAGTCTTTAGGAACCCAACCTTCCAGACCATAATTTTGAATGATCTCCTCGTATCTCTCAGTGAGTATCCTCAAGACGCCATTCCCGACTACACAACTGCCACACCAGATCCCACAATACCCAATTTGATTTTTCACATTTTCAAAAGGTTCGGATTTTTTCATGAGATACTCCAATATGATCGATGAACAGTCCAAAATGAGATGTGGCCGATATCATTAAAACTATAATCATTTAGTTAAAAACATGCAAGGAAAATAAAAAAACCTCGAAGGTTTTGGAAATCTTCGAGGTCTAATAATTCGATGATATAATCCGGATCGAATTATATATATGGAGTCAAGTGATACTATTTCATGAGACACATCTTTCTAGATTGGGTGACCTTGCCATCACAGGTTAATGTATAAAAATATATTCCCGAATCCAAAGGTTGACCGGCTTCATCAAAACCATCCCAGATAACCGAGTATGGACCGGCAGGTTTTTCTTCATTGACCAATGTCCTTACTTTTTGGCCTAATATATTCAGGATGCTCAGTGTTATTTTGCTGAAAGCTGAAAGCTGATAGCTGATAGCTGTAGATAGATTAAAAGGATTGGGATGGTTTTGAGTGAGTTGAAAATCAATGAGTCGGTTTTGGAATGTGTATTTCTCCCCATCTCGAATTCCGGTGGCCTGGCCATTCAATACCGGTATCGTGATGACTGTCGGGTTTTGCCCGTCCAGTCCGAGGGTTAAGGTGCCGTTGGCGTCCCAGTAGGGGATGGTCCAGAGGTTCTCGTGTTCCAGGGTTTCGTTGATGCTGACCCAGTCGATGCGCAGCCGATAATCCGGAGGAATCTCCCAGCCCACGATGGTGAACTCGCCTGATAGCTCATGCCATTGATCCGGGTTCGGGTTAGCCCTTTTTCCCAGGCTGATCTGTGTGAGATAGGTCGGTTGTCCCTGGGGAGATTGGGCATAGAGCTGGAGGTTGATCTGAAAACGGGCCGCAGTTCCTCTGGCATTCACATGGGCCGTGGGAATGCCCAGGACCCGTAAGGTATCCGACAATGGAGCAGAGACCCATGAAAAACGGTTCCGGAGAAAACGGTTGTTTGCGTTTCGGAAGCCTTCATTGACTGCCTCGGTCCATGTGTAGGCAGATTCCTGGAGCCTGTGCTGCATATGCCATGAAGAATCGGTTTGACCCGGGACAGTGGATGAGAGGGTTCCATCGGCATGAAGGTAATAGGTTAAGTTTTCCTGGGACTCTGGCGGCCAGGCGTCGAATTCACAATGGTTCCAATCCGGCCCCAGGGCAGTTACGACGGGTCCGATGGACGCCAGTCCGCTATCCTCGCCCTTGAGGGTTTCCCCGAGGAATCTTCGGAGAAGATCCTCCCGAAATTCGGCTTCGGTTCGGGAGTTCCCGGAGCTGTGTCCGATGACACCCAGATACATGGTTGAGGATTTGGGGGCCGCAACAAAGGCGTCTGTCACACGGTTATGGGGGAAGACGTGATCGTGGTATGCACCCATCATGAGATAATGGGCTGTAGAGGCTGCTACATCGTCGGCATCGAAGTGACGCCCCCGGGCGATGATGGCGCGTACGGAGTCGTAGTTATCGCTTAGGAGCCACCGCTTCAAGGGAAATTCAACGGTGTCTATTCGTACGCCCTGACGGTATTCGAGCTCTGCGGTGATGGCCTTGGAATAACAGCCGTATCGGGCAGCGGCATCCTCCCTGTTGGGTGTGCTGTTCTCCGGGGCCACGGCCCGGACGTTCATGCCTCTCACCGCGGCCAGCCAGGAATGATACCCGCCCTGGGAACCCCCGCTGATGCCGATCAACGTATCATTCACAACTACATACGCCGCCAGCCAATTAATAATACTGTCCAGATCGGCCTGCTCCCGATAGGAAAACACGGTCGTGAGCCCCTCGGATTTCCCCTGACCCCTCACCGAGTAGGTTACGGTTACATACCCATCGCCAGCATACGAGGCCGCCTTATTTATCATACTCGATTTCGAACCACCCAACCCATGCACAAACACGACCGCAGGAAATCCCCCAACAGGCATGGACCCTGCCAGGGTGAACCGGGTGACATCCAGTTTCACGCCGTCATCCATCTCGAGCCAGAAGTCCTGGCGTTGGGGCTGGGCGAGGAGGTGGGGAAGGAAGACAAAGAAAATAAAGATTAAAAAAGCTTTAGCGATTGGTCTCATACTTGACTCCATTATTTGAACCACGGAGTTCACGGAGAACACAGAGAGTAATTATAATATTGTAAATTAAGGATTAAAAATCAAATAGTAAAATTTCAAATCGTCATGTATTCCTGATTTTAATTTATAATTTTTAATTCTCAATTCTTAATTATTTCCTGGGACAGGGGACCATTTTTTTGGCCATGGTTTTCATACATGAATGATCCCCTTCCCAGTGAATAACCCGTGCATGGGGGTTTTCTTTTTAGTTATAGGTTAAACGGTTTGAGGGTCAAGATATTGTCTGTTTGAAAAATCACCACGATTTTTAAATCGCGATACATGAATATTCAGGACTATTCCCCCCCATCTTTCCCCTTGACAAGTCATAAAATTTTAATTACATTTTGATTTAGAAAAACACCTTACTCAGACTACAAACAGAAGACGCCTTGGGGAAAAATTAAACAACAGATATCGGAGGACTCAACCGGAGGGGCGTTAGATGGAAAGAATTCTTGTTGTTGAAGACGACGAGGGAATCCAGGATTTACTCGTTGAAACTTTGCCGAGGTTGGGATACGAACCCGTTATCGCTGATAATGGGAAAATGGGATTGGAGACCTTCCAATCTCAAAATTTCGCTATCATTATCACTGACGTGAGAATGCCCGAGATGGACGGCCTTACCATGCTGAAAGCCATCAGGAAACTAGACCCCAAGGTCCCCATCATCGTGATTACAGGCTATCCGTCCGTAGACTCCGCCGTTGAGAGCCTGGTTGAAGGTGCCGATTACTATCTCGTGAAGCCCATCAATATGGTGGACCTCGAAGCAAAAATCAAGAAGTCCTTTGAGAAGCGAAAAATTCAGAAGGCCCTTGCCTCCATCAAATTGACCAATATTATTCTCGTGGTCCTGATTCCCGCGTGGATTATTTTCGGGTTTTTTCTGGGCAGATTTTTTAAGTAAATCTTGAGAGCTAAGGAACAGTAAACAGCCCTTGATCATGTCAAGGGTTTGTTTTTATTTGAATGTAATTGAACCACAGAGCGCACGGAGGATCATGCCCGAGGCAGATTCGCCTTAGGCGAACACGGAGAAAGAATTAGATATGGATATAAAAGAAATTGATAAGCTTACGGGGAAAATTATTGGCTTAGCCATCGAAGTCCATCGGCGATTGGGACCGGGGCTTCTTGAGTCGGTTTATCAGCAGTGTTTCAATTGTAATTGAACCACAAAGAGCACAAAGGACACAAAGAAAGGAATTAATAATGGAATTGGAAAAGATCGATAAATTATCAAATAAAATTATTGGTTTGGCGATCGAAGTTCATCGGCATTTAGGACCGGGGCTTCTTGAGTCGGTTTATCAGCAATGTCTGGCCTATGAACTTAGTAAAAATGGTATTGATTTTGTAATGGAACAGCCAATTCCAATTAAGTATAAAGAAATAAACATCGACTGTGGATTTCGGGCCGATATAATTGTTGAGAAAGGCATCATCCTAGAACTGAAGGCAGTAGAAAAAAGACTACCGATTCATGAAGCTCAACTCATGACTTATTTAAAAATCACGGGTATCAGACTCGGTTTAATTATTAATTTCAACGTCCGACTTTTACGACAGGGTATAAAAAGAATCATTTTATAATATCTTTGTGCTCTTTGTGCCCTCTGTGGTTCAAAAATAATAGCGAACCTGAAATAAAAAAATGGAGAAAATGATATTGCACCCTACAAACAAACATCTTCGGAATAGCTTCATACTATTATGTTTTATATATTCTATCGGTCAGGGACAGGTGGGGCTTCGGCAGTATAATCGGGTTGAGAATCTGCGAGCCGTGCCCCGGGAGAAATTCGCCTTTGTTGTATTAGGAGATCGGACCGGTGAAGGCCCGGACAGTTGGAAGGTGTTCGATAAAGCGATCCTCGAAATCAATCAGCTTCGGCCCGATTTTGTGATTTTGATAGGGGATATCATCGAAGGGGGGACAACCAACCGGACCGTCATCGACGCACGGTGGGACGAGGCGAAACAACACTTAGATTCCCTTGGGATTCCCCTGTTTATGGTTCCCGGAGATAATGATATCTGCAATGAAGCGAGTTGTTCTGCATGGAAAAATATTTTTGGATCGACGTACTCCGCTTTTACCTATCGGGATTGCCGGTTTATACTCCTCAATACCGAGGAGACCCATGGCACAGGTGAAGAAGGATTCGGTTCTCGGCAGATGGCCTTTGTGGAGGAAGAACTCCGTCGGAACGATCGTGCCCGGCAGTTCTTTTTCTTTTTCCATCAACCCGTCTGGATCTCTTCGGGAAGGTTCAAATCCCAGTGGGAGCGAATCGAGTCCATACTGGACGGAAAACCCTACTCGGTGTTTGCGGGTCATTTCCACGTTTTGGCTTCGAAAATCAGGAAGGGACATCGGCATCTGTTCGTAGGGCCTACCGGGGGAAAAATGCGGCTTCCCAGGAATCCTGCGTTGGGTTTTTTTCACCACTTTACATGGGTATCTGTTGAGGGTGCCACATCCCATGTGGCGTTCATCGAACCCGGAAACATTCATTCGGAAAAGACTGCCATCGATGCATACGAACGTTACATGCTGGGACGGTTGTTATTGAAGGGGAAACGGTGATGCTGCAGGTATTTTTTCTCCTGGAAAGGATTGTAAATTTATTAACCGGAAAAATTCATATGCCACAAAGACACCAATCTGAAAAAATTCCTTGACCATCATGAATCGAAACCTTATCTTTATTCCTGGGTGTCTTGATGACAGGTTAGAGAATGAATAAAATAAGCACGGCATTTAAAAAACCCAAGTTGAACGATCCGTGTCTGATTGCAGCATGGCCTGGAATGGGGAGTGTGGCTATTACTGCTATCGATTATTTGATTAAACAATTAGGAGCTAAATTTCTTTGTGAAGTGGCATCTGGTGATTATTTTGCACCTACAGGGGCGACCGTCACCAAGCAAATCATCAAAGCTCCGGAGTCTCCGACGAATCGGTTCTATTATTATCAAGGTAGGGCTTCCGATCATGACATTCTTTTTTTCCAGGGGAGTGCCCAGCCCATTCCGCATAAGGAGTACGATTTCGCTAAAATGATCTTGAGATTCGCCGAGTCGTTCAGTGTGAAGACCATATATACCACAGCCGCGGCTCCTTCTGACATGCATTTCAAGGACGCACCCAGAGTATTCGCCGTACCCAATCATCAGGATATGCTTCGAACAATGTTGGAATACAAAGTGCATTTCATGGGGGAAGGAACCATTGCCGGGTTGAATGGGTTGTTGGTGAGTGTCGCAGCAGAAATGGGAATGAAGGGTGTGTGTCTTCTCGGGGAAATACCGTTCTTCACCGCGCAAATCGATTATCCCAGGGCTTCTTTGCAGGTCTTAGATGTGTTGACCGGGCTGCTGAAGTTAAAGATCGATATGGTCGATCTTGAACTTTTTGCCGATCAGAAAGAAAAAGAGATTGAACCCCTGGCTTCCCTATTGTCAAAGGAGAAAGATGGGTCCGAGATCCGTCAGATGGAAGAAGGCATTGTTCCGCCTCAGGAGGAGAAGGTTCCCAAATCTGTGCGGCTAAGGATAGAGAAGCTGTTCCGACAGGCCGAATTCGATCGGACGTACAAGAGCAAGATGCGACTAAAAGAAGAACTGGATAAGTGGGAATTGTTCGATGATTATCTCGATCGCTTCTTAGATCTCTTCAAGAAAGGGCGAGAGGAATCGTGAGCCCTGCGATGCTATTTTACAGGCGAAGCTTTACTTCAAAACCTATACTGGCTTCTGGTTTCTGGTTAATTAAAAAGAATCATTATGATTTAATCTGAGTTATAAGAATCTTGAAATATGGCAATTGGCAAAAAGTTTAACAACAGATTTCACTGATTTACACAAATACAAAAAAGTATCGAACTTTGAGAAGAGAATATCCCGAAACCCCAATAACGGCTGTGAGCGGCGTTGTATTCGACGATAGGGAACGGGTTCTTCTCATTCGGCGGGCGAGTCTTCCGGCCAAGGGGAAATGGAGCCTTCCCGGAGGAGTCGTTCACCTTGG
>Ga0114922_10001717_pt1 | contig 20725 bp, 18 predicted proteins | sample AartaG_FD_100975 | JGI IMG/M metagenome (GOLD analysis project Ga0114922, IMG submission 100975) | Deep subsurface microbial communities from Aarhus Bay to uncover new lineages of life (NeLLi) - Aarhus_00045 metaG | ecosystem: Environmental > Aquatic > Marine > Oceanic > Sediment | place...
ACCTTTGGCTGCAACAAAGATCCAGTAATAATCACTACGTGTGATGTTTCTTTGATTACTTGTAATCTTGGATATTCTTGAAGCACCTATCTTCGCATTTAGGTTAGGATCTGTTCTTGCTAATACCATTGCTGCTTTGATAGCTTTCTTATCACGGATGATGTCTTCTTGTTGAACTTGCAAACCTTTTATTCGTTGGTTAGCTTCCATCTCGTTTTTTCTACGTTTCTCTCTGGTACCTTCAAACCTGACTCCCATTTGATAAGTGCGAGTAACTAGTTTTTGTTTTGCTAGAGAAGACATAGTGTAACTATGAATATTATCTGTACTTTGATTTATAAACCAAGTAAAAACACTGATTCCTTTTGAATCATAAACGTATTATCTATGTATTATGAGATTTCATCCATTTAGTTTGTGTTTGGATTAGATCTTCTCTATTATAGCTTCAGCCAAAATTCAAATTTATCTAACACTTTGACATCTTTTTCTGCAGAGATAACATCTGCAAGAATGTCCAAAGGAATTTCTTCGTTGTGCCCTTGGCTTCTAGCATAAATTATATTCAGACTGAAATCCCAACCATGAGATCTATTGTTTTTTAATAACAGCTTCTTAATTTCCTTTAAACTCTTTAATCTCTTATCGTCTTTTTTATCATGAGCATAAAGATAGTAATGATATTCCAATTCAATTGATTCTTTGAATCTTGATTTTTCTAGGTTTAACATAGCTTTTTCAAGAAACTGAAATCCTTCTTCTCTTCCCTGAGAAAGAAGCAAAGAAGCATAATTAATTAAGTTATTTGCATTTTTAGAATCTAGTTTAATTGCTTTGATAAAGTACTTCTCTGCCATTTCAAAATTCTTAAAATCATGAAACATTAATTCTGCAATTTGTCCCCAAATTTCTACATTTTTTGGTTCAATTTTAATAGCTTTCTTCAGTAAAGATTCAGCTTCCTTATAGTTGCTTTTCGTTTTAGATAAGAAATATGAGTAATTATAAAGAATAAACACATTGTTTGGATCTAATTCAAGTGCTTTTTTATACATATCTTCTGCTTCTGAAAAGTTTTTCATTCTTTTATGTAAGAATATTGCATAATTAATATAATACTTGGGATTTTTTGGAGATTTCTCAATTGCTTCCTTAAGGTATCTTATTGCTTCTTTATAATCTTCCAACTTTTCTGAGTAAAGGAAACTTATATCTAAACTATAATCGGCATTTTCAGGGTCTAAAACTAGTGCTTGATGATAATGTGAAATTGCTTTATTGATATCATTTTTTGAGTATGCTAAAAACCTTGCATAATTCACAAATGCTCTCGAGTAATTGGGATTTAAATCAATTGTTTTTTCATAATATTCTTCTGCCAAATCAAAGTTCTCACGAACCTTTTCCAGAAATAAGGCATAGCCTTCCAATATAGTTGGTTTATTAGGTGATATTTCTAAAGCTCGCTTGTAATATTCTTCAGCTAGATTATAGTTTTCATCGTCTTTGAGAATTTCCCATAAATAACCTGCATAATTACTGAGGTTTGCATAACTATCTGGATTTAATTCCAGTGCCAATTTGTAAAATTCTTCAGCTAATGAATAGTTTCCTTCAAATCTATGCAGGAAGCTTGCATAATTTTCTACTAATCTTGGAAATCTTGGAGCAACAGACAATGCTCTTTTGTATATTTTGTTTGCTTTTTCATTTTTTGATTTTGTTTGTAAATAGTAAGCATAATTAGTCAAGAGATTGATATTATTTCCGAAAATCTTCAAACCACTTTCGTAAATATCAATAGCTTTGGCAGGATTTCTCGATTTCCATTCTACAGCTTTCAACTCAACATATTTCCATGCAAGCAATTCTTCACTTAATTCAGATAAAGCAAAAGAAAATGCAACTGAGAACTTTTCTTGTTCCTTTGGATCTTTCTGTTCAACATCTTCAGGAATTTCACCCAAACGTTTATAGAATTGATTAAAAAGACCTTCAATTCTCTCTTTATCAGGAAGCTTTAACTCAAATTCCTTTAATGCTAGAAGCATTAATTCATCAAAATCTTTATGTTGTACCCATACTCCATTTCTTTTCTTAATCCAATTGCCCAGTTTTGTGTTTGGAAACTTATCTCCTATCCAATAAACTCCCCATGGAAGGGCATTTTCAGGGAGTTCTGAGAGAATTTCGACTATGCTTTCGTCGTTTCCACCATAACCCATAAAAATAATACCTGTATCAGAAAGAACCTTTTGAATAGCAATTTTAGTATTGTCAGAGAGAGATTTGGTTTCAATTTCTGTGTTTTTTGGCTCAAGTCTAGCATCACCATGTAACTTAATGACTAAAGGTTTCATTCTAGAAGGTCTTACAAAACCAACTAAACTATCATGTACGATTACAAGTGGTTTTTTATTTGTGTAGAGATACAAAGCATCAGCAATTAAATCATCAAAATTTACAGTCAAAGCTACATTACATTGTCTGCCATATTTGTCGTCAGACATTAGACAAGCAAGAACACCATAACCAAAACCAGGATCCTTTTGCTCAATTATATTCTCAATCTCTTTTTGTCTTTCTTCAGGAGTGTGAAATAATAGCTCAATTACTTTTCCATAAGATAAAGCAGCTCGGGTATCATCATAATCAGGGAGTATCTCTTGGATATTTTGTAGTGAATAATCTGCTTCCTTTCCTTTTCTTTGATTAATTAAACGATAAAGCCATCTTTGTGCAAGTTCTCCAGCTGTAGGAATACCAGAAGAAACAGAACAACCAGCACCAAGAAAGAAAACATATTTGCATTCTTCATAGTTATCCATATTATCCTTGATTTTCCTTATGAAAACCTCAATGTCCATTTTTTTGATTTCCGCATTTTCTCCTTCCATTAACAGAATATTAGAATTTTACCCTATATAAGTATGTTATAATTGATTTAGAGATTTATAATTAGGTCATCATTAATCTCTCTTTTGCATGTTGGACAAATCCTCTTTACTTTCATCCATTCTATCAGATGATTCCTATGAAATATGTGGCCACAATCAATTATTTGCACTAATTCTTCATTTGCAACCATATATTTCATACATATTTCACATTTTCTTGTTTTCTTTCCACAATTTAAGCAAATTAATGGTCCTCCGTCATCTACTCTCTCAAGTAAAGCATCACAATAGTAACAGAATAACTGGTTCGTTTCTACTTTATTGAGGTTAATAGTAATTGACTCTGTAGTAGTTTCTATTACTTCTTTTGAAATTTTAATGGGTTCTTCCTTTCCGATTTTGCTTAGAAATACTTGCCTCTTTGTGAAAAATTCTGCAAGTGAAGGTTCGCTTTGCTCTTTTTTCTGCTTGCCAAACTGCATATACCCTAGAAACAGTACAGAGAAAGAAACCGATGTAATAATGGACCATGGAAACAGCTTTCCAAGATGATTTATTTTCATATAGATGAATAACAACGCACCTAGAACAGGAAAAATATATTTTACATATTTGAAAAAGAATCTATTCAAATTGTGTAGATCCTTGTAAAAAGTATTTGTCGAAGAATTGATTATTGCTGTAAACCAGAAGAAACTGGATGCAAAAAGTATGGTTGTAAAGAGATTGAAAGAGAATTTACCCCAAAAGACAAAACTGAAACTAGCTGTTTCGTTGCTTGCAATTGTGACTAACTTCTCAAGTATTAACCAGTAACTTACATTCTTCAGAACTATGTAAACTCCTGTAGCAGCAAGTAAGACTTTTCTTATATTACCTAGAACATTGAAATTGAAGAAACGTTCCGTTTTTGCATATCCTCCATTGAACAAAAGTTCGTATTTTTCCTCATCAAGTTCTACTTGAGCATTCCTATTTGTTTTCTTGTTTTTCTTATCTAAATGCCATATAAGAATGACTAAGGCAATAACATCTAGAAACATGCTAATGCTCATTAGGGTTATTTTTGAAGGATTGATGGGTTTTGAATCACTGGTTTGATTGGGAGGTACAAAAGGATTAGAAGGAGAGGTGGTTTCTTCAGGAGCAGCAGAAAGAACGTAGCTAAGTTCTTCTAATGTAACTATTAAACCTCCTCCATAGATTGATAGAATGAACTCTATTTCTTGATATTCTCTGGTAATTTCAATGATTATATCATCAGTTAGAGTTTGTTTATTGTTAAATGATTGAAAGAAAACCAGGCTCCCATTTAGTTTGATTCGAAGAATAAACTGATCAACAGGAGAAAGGAATTCATTGTATAAGTTCAAAGAAAAAGAAAGATTAAAGGAAGATAATTGAGAATCAAAATAGATCACATCTTTGAAATTAACTGTTAAAGCCCCTATACTAGGTGTATCATAGGTTTCTGACGATGCTACTATTTTTTCTAGTGTATCATTTATGTCAATTGTAGGAACTGGTTCTATTTCAATTTTAGAAGAATTGAGTAAGCAGAAAATACCTTCTTCAGTCGTAGTTCCATAGACACGAAAAGAAATATCCGAACTATAGCTTAAGGTATAACTATCAAAAGTAATTCCATTAGGGTGGCTGAATAAATCATTTCCTGAAAAGATTACATCAGATTTTGATAACAATTGATAATCTAGAATTGGTAAGATTTCTGAACCAATATACTCATAATAAATTGAGACAAGTAAATTCTGTTCTTCAACAACAGAAAATGGTTTAAAGGATGATAGATTAAAAGTGCAATCCACAGTGGGGTTATTACAAGGAAACCAGTCAAAACAATCTTCAGGGATAAGATCTTCTAGAACTTGAAGTTTACCTGATAACACTATATTTGTAAACCAGATCTCCCCCATACACATGTAAACGCAGAAATGAAAACGAATAATATTTTTTCCTTGTATCAAAGGAATAGCCATAGAGACAGTTACAGAAGAATCAGCAGGAAAGCTTTCGGTTTTGATAATAGTATCATTTATTTTTGCTTCTAGATATTGAGAATTTGCACTAAAGGAATTGGTGTCAAAAGAAAGAGTAACATTCAAAGTAGAAGAATCATTAAGGGAATAAACAGCTGTTTCTACATACTCACTTTTAACACCTGAAAATAAACCATAGAAGCCTAATTGACTTGGATTGCATGGAAGAACTGTTTGAATTTCATCAAGAACAGGGATATCAATTGGTTCAATTGTTGATGTGCTTAATATCTGAAAACTACCAGATTCAAAGAAATAAGATGTCTTACCTTTACATGAAATAGTTATATTCATTGATTCAACAAATTCTATGGGATAGGAAAAGGATTTTGAAAAAGAATGTTCAACTGAATCTTGATATATCTGATCAAGGATAATTTCCACTTTGGTCTGGTTTAGATAGAACGTAACAACCATACCATTAGAATCTGTTTTATCTCCTAAGAAGAGAAAGAAAATAGTGATGCTGTTGTACTCTTGAAGTTCAAAATTATTTAACTCAAGAGTAAAATTCTGTTCTGTAGAGGTTGAATTATAGGAATACAAGATGTTCTCATCAATAGTAACGGAGTTGATTGAAATCTGGAACTTATTTAGACCTGTTTGATTTATTACATTAACTAAAGACACTGTGACAATGAAAACCAAAATTACTAATAGAAAATGTCTAGTTAATTGTTTCATTTTGTACACTATAATCAGAAGAATCGTATAAAAACGAGGTAAAATAAAGAATAAATCTACAAAAAATGGAATCTTGTTGGGTTTAAATAAAAATCTAGCATTTCATTATTGAGATAGATGTTCATAATAGACTTCTTTAAGGTAATAAGATCAAAGAAAAGAGGAGGACCTATTCTAGAGGAGATTCTACTTATTGGTATAGCTATTATTATCTTCGCAATTATCTTTGGAATTATTTTTAGTTTAATAGATTGGTCTTCAGTCAAATTTGAAGACATCTTTGGATAAAATCCTTCTCCTAATTGGATAATTCTAGTTTTTAGTGAGTTTATAAGGTAAGTTTTGATATTTCTTGTGGAGCTAGCTATACCAAAGATAACATTTTAGTCGGTGAAGCTCTTCCTATAGCTAGCTTCATTATTCTTGCTTTAGAACTAAATTTCCCAATTTAGGATGTCCCAATCAATATCATCGGTTCCTGAGCTGAAGATTTTTACTGTACCCCTTGAAACGAATTTCTTAACACCAACAGCATTTAATCTTGGTTTGAACTTAGCTATCATTGCGGATTCAATATAGCCTATTTTTGTGGGTGTAATAGTTTTCTTACTTGCTAGAAAACCTAAACCTAAAACAATATCTCTTTCTTTGAAATCTCTAATCGCTGACATTAAAGCTGCATGACGACTCAATAATCTTTCAGATACTGAATTCTTTGACATTCCTATATACATGAGTTCAGGGTTTGAAAAAAATCCTTTTTTCAAGAAATTCATATACCATAGATATTTCTTCTTAAATCCTTCATTTAATCCTTTTTCGAAACTATATCTATCCCACATTATTTTCCATGTTTCAACCATTTATCACACCTAATCCTTTGTCTCTGGATTTTCAATCTCTCCTAATCCATCTATAAACTCTAGAATTGAATTAACTACATCAGGAGACTCTAAATAGATTCCATACTCTTTGCTTTTCACAATTGAATTTGATGTCAAATTCATCGAAGAAATGATACATTTTTTCTTATCAACCATTAGAATCTTGGCGTGTATTTTATCGTCTTTTATTATGTGTGCTATTTTACTGAATTTATCCAACATGTCTTGATGTTCTTGTCTCCTCCAAGAAACTGATTCTGGAGTTCTTGTAACGAGTAAGAGTTTCTTTTTTTCAGCCATTTTTAATAATTTTCCAGTATATGTATTTTCATCAAGAAAGGGACTTACTACTATAATGTTCTCTTCTGCTTCATTAACAAGTATGGAATATTTGGCACTTAATACATCTACTGCTAATGGTTTTGCAGTTAAAGGGATTTCTTGTCCTGATACGTCTACCTTTGATAATAATTTTTCAATAGTTTGCTCTTCTTCAACTTCTTTCGATACATTTTTGGTTTCTTTCTGAGATTTTACTGTATATTTTCCACAAATTTCATAATATGTTTTTCCAATAACTATCTTCTTTTGGATTATTTTGCTCCGTTGTAAACCTCCCAAAGCTGAGTTTAATGAATGTGGAGATAGTTTAGTTTCTTTTTTTAATGAATTCCAATCTAGTTTTCCTTTCTCCAGTTTTTTAAGAACTCTGTGTCTCCAAGTATTTTTCCAAACAATATATTCTTTAGTAGACATATTCCTATAGAATTTCTAGTTTCATGTTTTAAGTATTTGCGCAGAAAAGTGAGAGTTACCTTAACAAAAAGACTCAAGTTCTAAATTCTTTCAGTAAATCAAGAAAGAGAGTAATTCCTTTTTCAGCAGCATCTTGATGTTTAAGTGGCAAAATTTCTTTTCTGTTTGGGCTTTCAAAACTTACTCCTCTTGATTTGGATCCTCTTCCACGAATCGATTTTCGATAAAAACCTAGTGGAGTTGTAGATTCAGGATAATGAATAATTCCATGTCTAACAGGTAAATACATGTAAAACTGATTATATAATTCAGTAGAGATGTATCCTTTCTTTTTTGCAATTTTGACTAATACAGAAAGATTTAGCCTTTTTGGATCTACTTCAATCTTTGGATTTTTTTCACATTTGCTAGTTTTCTTAAGCAATTTCTTTTCTTTTAGTAGATCTTCAAAGGGGAGTTCTTTTGTTAAAAAGGATTCCATGAGCGAAAACACTGTAGAGATTGTTCCTCTATAGCAGCCATAGATATAACTGTTTCTCACTTCAGCATATATTGGTAGAGAGAAAGAATATAATTTTGTCCATTCAAATTCCTTCTTTTGTTCAAGTTCTTCTAACCACATAGCTCTTATTAACCGATTTTCAACTAAAGGTTCCTTTTTTCTAAAAATATCAACTTCTTTTAGATACTCTTTCCATGCACACTCAATTTTTTTTGAGTATTTTTTTAATCCCTCAGAAATCGTTTCAATCTCATAAATTGTATTTCTCCATTCAATTTCTAATTCCTCATCGATAAGAAGCTCTTCAAGTTGCTTACAATGTCTCAAAGGGCTTAAGTCTAATTTTATAAAGTTATTATATCTTAAATCTAAAAACTTCAAATTATAACATTTTTCTAAATGACTTAAATCTAATTTAATTAAAGAATTATTAGCTAGATTTATGCTTCTAAGGTAATGAGTACCCGCTTGTTCACTCTTTAATGAACATAAGTCTACTCTTTTCAAAATGTTCTTTGATATATCTAGAGAGACAAGTCTTCTACAAGATTGCAAGAATATTAAATTTAATTCGGATAAGTGATTTTCTGAGAGATTTATGTTTTCTAAATTGAGTCCATACATTAAATTAAAAAGATCTATTTCTGATAGTTGTTGTCCTTGGATAGAAAATTCTTGTAATCCTGCCCAATCATCTATTTCTAACGCAAATTCAGTATTATCAATTCGTTTTCCTCTTACTGTTCCATCTCTCATTTAATTCCCTCTATATTCTAAACTGATTCATATGAACTTATTATATATTATGCTTAAGAAAATTTAGTTATGCAGTGGTCTGCAAAACTCTGGACGGGAGTTCGAATCTCCCACTCCACTCCATGCTATTTTTGAAATATCATAGTTATCAATGCAGAAACAATTTGATGTTGCGAAGTTTAATGAATTTTATTTGTAGAGAGATTGTAGATAATCTTTTTATTTATCAAATCAAAACTATATGGGATTTCAATATGAATGTTAAAAAGATTCCAAAACAAAAAACAATGGAAGAAGCATCCCTAAGCATTTTAAAATTAACTTTGGTTAAATATGGAGTCTTTCTTGAAAAAGATCCTTTTGAAGATACTGGTATTGATTTATTAGTTAACGTACCTACCACAAAACCAATAGAAATTGAAGATGATAGATTGAAATTTTTAACTGTAACTGATGCATTTGACAGGAGATTATATGGACAATTAAAATCTTCACAAGATGGAAAATTTTTCATATCGGATAAGAAGGCTAAATTCTCTTTAGAAGTTTCTCACCTCAAGATGTGGAAAAACACAGGAAGACCGGTTATCGTCTTTCTTGTTGATTTGAGAGCTGAGTACAACCACATTATATACTGGAAACATATAAATCATGATTTCAAAATTAAGAGTACTCAAAAAACACAAACAGTAAATTTCAACAAAATCATTGATAGAAAAATATGGAAAAAATTTGATGAAATACTTAATAAATGGGAAAAAACTAAGCAGAAGGGATTATTAGTTGAATCTGATACAAGAATGAACCAATTAGTTGATGAGTTTCCACATTTTTCAGACTTGAGTCTTTTGCCTGAGTTTACTGAATTTAGAGAAAAAAGAGAACAATGGGAAAGAGAAAGAAGTAATTTATTTTTCAAAGAATTCAATTCTGTTAAATGGGATGATGAAATGGTAACAGAAACCCCACAAGTAGGATACAGAAGCTTAGTGCCTAAAACAGAATATGCACGTTTCACTGATTCATCAATTCCTATAATTTATTCAGTGATATCTGATGAGATAGTTAGAAGTGTTTTTTTGTCAGAAGAAAGAAAATTATTTGAAGATTTGATAAACTATAGTAAAAATTACACTAATCTAATAGTTTTGCAGGAATTTTCTGAAGCATCTGAAAAATTAAACTTATTTGAGGATCCTTTGTTATTATTTTCATCAAATAATTTAGAACAAAAAGATTTTAGAGATAAATATGCAAAAGAACTTTTTGCTCTAGAAAATGTTCAGGAAAATAGATATTATCTGAAGTCTAAACTCTCCTTAGGAAATAGAAAAGTGGATGCTATTGAACTTCCACCGTACTCTGAAATCAATGGTGCATCAGTAGAACTGTCAAAGCTAAAAGGAATGTTAATTGACAAAAGTCATGTTGAATACAGAGAAAAAATACCTCTAAAAATTGAATGGCGAACACCCATTTTGCGTGCTACAATTTGGCATAAAAATAAAGAGGAAAGGATAAAAGATTCTCACAATTTTGATTTTTCATGTCTGACATTAGCTGAAATTAACTATACAGGACCTATGGTAGTATGGTGGTTTAGTGATCAGATTTAGCTTTTCCTCTAGTTTCCTTCAATCTGTAAAACCGTTTACCGGAGTTTAATTCTCCGTCTCCGCTCCAAACTCTTTCTTAATGCATTTTGATACATTTATAAGGGAGGAAAACACTAATTATCTAGCTCTACTGAGAAGAATAACTTAATTCTGCAACCATGACTGGCAGGGATTACAATAGTCCAACATGGAGTTGGGTTTCGGGATTTTTTGAGTACTTCAACTTAAGCTAAACAATGGTCATTACCTTTGAGAACTATTCGGAGGTGAAAAATAAATGGTCAAAAGTAACAAAAGCTCTCGAAATCAGAGATCTAATTCCAAGAACCCTAATAACTCAGCATATAAGGCTTCTAGAGATAATAGATCAAATCAGAATAACTCTAATAACGAAGCATATTCATCTTCTAGAGAAGAGAAAAATGATTAAAAATATACTAATTCATTTCCTTCTCTTTTTTCTTTTTTTTGAGTCTCCTACTCCGCTCCATAATTCTATTTTATATTTCAAACTGGTCTTAATGACTCTTCATTTATCCTTGTCTTACATATTGGACATGACCCATGTGCGTTTATCCATTCGACTATGTGCAACTTATGAAAAATATGGTTGCACTCATGTATTTGAACTATTTTTTCTCCCTTAACAATGATTTTTTTGCATATTTCACAATGTGGCATTTCTTCCCCACAGTTTAAACAAGCAGCTGATCCGTCCTCGTTTTCCTGAAGTTCAGCATCGCAATAAAAACAAAAGATTCTTTCCTTTTCTTCTGAAATCAATGTTACCTTCGCATTAGTGGATGTCTCAAACGTTACTACTTCTCCTTTTACTGATAAAGCAAATCTTTCAGGTAGAGAATATAGCCAATCTAAAAGTGCTGCTCTTGAACTAAACTGAAATAATTCTTGCATATCTTCAATTTTCAATTCTTGGGTTCTTTTAACGATCTTTTCCAATCTTTCTATTCTATTCATTTCGGTTTGAAGATTGTCAATTTCTGATTGAATCTCGTTCTTCTTTACATCATGTGGTTCCGGTTTTATCCTCTTTAATTGTTGATCGATTAGGATTTTAACAGTTTCAACATCTTTATGGTGATAAATTGGAAAGAAGTAGAAAGCTTGTTTTGTTCTAGTGAATATATTCACATTCTTATTCTCTGTTTGAATTTCCGTAATATTTTCAATAGAAACTGAATGAAGTTTTAAGCTGGACCATTTTCGTTTCAAAATCATAACATTCTTATCAGTAATAATGAGGATATCTGGAATTATTTGAATAGCTATACTCAATCCTCCTTTGATAACTGCAACTAGTTTTTCATCATCTCTAACATATGGATTGATGAGGTTCAATAGGTAACTCTTTTCTTCTTCATGACTAAAATAAACTGTTGTAGCAGACATCCTATTCGCTAGCATTATGTAATAAACAGATTAAAAATTTGTGGAAGTCTGCAAAACCGTTTACCGGAGTTCAATTCTCCGTCTCCGCTCCAACTCTTTTCTCTAGATTTTTCGCTTGTTATTCTGTTGTCTATATTCTTTAGGTATTATAGCGATTTATATTTGAAAAGAGAAGAAAAAGACAGACAAAAACAGAATAAAAGTCTGAAAAAGGTGATACTGATGGTTTATGATGTTATTACAAAAATCTGTCGGGAAGAGAAAATTGAACATGAACCATTCTATAAATCAATCAAAATTAAGGGAGATACAATATTGCTGTACAGGGAAAAAGTAGTAAAGGAATCAATTGCTTACAAACAATACAAAGAATGGAAGAAAAGCAAAGATGAAGATAAACAAGACGAAATTGATGATGTTATAGAGAAGTTAAGAGAATATTTCAAGGAACGATTGATAGTTTTCTATAAGAGTAAAGAGATCACAATATAATCTCCCCTCTACTTTTCTATACTCATAATATCTTTTCTTATTAGCTTATCTTAACACTTCGTTCATGTTTACGCTTTCGAAACATATATCAACAATGTTTATTCTATTGTTGTAGGTAGATGCAATGACATTCATAGTTTTCATTGGAGGTCTATTTGAATATAATTCAGGAAAGACTACTTTTGCAAAAGAGATTATCTCTGCATTTGAAAACAAACTTTCGTTAAAAACAGCCCCCTTTAAACCATTAAGCGGAAATAACTTATTCTTTCATTATGAAGAAATAAAAAAGAATGTTAAAAAACATGAAAATATCGTTTCTTTAGATATTGTAGAACTAATGAAATCTTCATCTGTTGAAGTCTCAACAATTCTGGCAAATCCAGTTCATAAACTTAATACTCAGGCTTTACCTTATAATTTCTACAAAGAAGGTTCAATTAATACTCTTCTTTCACGTTACTCTAGTAGTGTTACTTTAATGCAAAGATTTACAATTTACAAATCTGAGACTGAGATTGAATCTTACTTCTTAGTTAATGAACCAATATATAAAAATCCAAAGTTCTGGAACGATCAAGGACTTACAGAACCAATTCTAGAAAAAGCAAAAGAGATAAAATACTTCAAAAACGATCAGGAGTTTTATTCTTTAAATGATCAATTTTATGCTGAAGCTACAAAGACCTCATTCGATCACATCAAAGAAAAATCAGATATTACTGTAATTGAAAGTTTTAATAATTCTGCACATCCTGCATGGTGTATTAGAGAATCAAATGCTGTAGTTATTGTTGGACCTGGGTCTCTTTTCATATATGAACCAGATGCATATTTCAGAGCAATTGACAATTATCGAACTATAAACATCAATAAAGTAACTACCACAGAAGATATACTTAAAATCGCAACACCAGCTGAGGTACTTCCATTCCCTGTTGATTCTGCCGAAAGGAAGAAAATTATTGCAGATTTTACTACTTCTATTTCTGAAAAAATCAACAACCAGTAAAAGTTTCAGACATGGTTCCTATTATTTTTGTTGCCTTTTTATGTAAAAGTACGATTTTACTAGTAGATTGGTGATAGACTTTGTCAATATATAGCCCTCAATATGGAATGGAATCCATCAATGCAGAACTTATGGAATGTATCAATGAATTACGTTTTCGATCGGTTGGGATAGTGGACGTAGCTGTAGTATCTCTAGAAGGACTTCCATTGGTATCTTTAGTTCTGGAAAGAATAGAAGAAACTAGGTTTGCTGCAATGACCGCTGCTATGCTTTCTTTAGGTGAAAGAGTAGCTACAGAGCTTAACAAAGGGCTTCTGAAGAAGATTTTTGTTGAAGGGAATCATGGGTACATTATCTCAATGCAAGCAGGAGAAAATGCAGTTTTAACAGTAAGTGCGACAGCTGAAACAAAACTTGGATTGTTGTTTTTAGATATGGAACGTGCTTCTGGGAAGATAGCTAAAATTCTTACATATCGATAATTCAGTGTGTTTGAGATTAGTTTATTTCCTATTAGTATCACGCAAGAATTTCAGTAATTTCACCAATTGTACTTTTTTTTAGATAGAATAATGCAATCTATTAGAAACTACGTTTTCAGTGAAAAAACTAGCCCTTAGACTAAAATTTCAAACGAAAAAGAGAAAAAGGATTAATTCAATGTCAATCTGATTTGTTTGAATTTCGTAAATAAGTATTTTCTATCACAGGTTAAAAAGGATATACAAAATTTACAAGTGAGATTAAGCGAATCTTTAGAATCAAGTGGCAAGAAAAAGACTGGTAGTTATTATACACCGGATTTTATTGCTAAATATATGGTTGAAAAGACCATTTCATGCTCTCTACTAACTAAATTAAATAAACTAGTTAAAAAGGAATTTAAGAACATTGATGATCTAACAAATAATCAAGATCCTGAAATTTTTACTGTTCTATTACATGAAATTTTACCTGATTTCTTGGTTTGTGATTTTGCAATGGGTTGGGGTGTTTTTCTTTTGCATAGTTTTGATTATCTTTTTACCATTTACAAACATACTCTTTTAGTTCTAGAAGACGAACTACAAGAAACTGACTTATTCAAAGATTTCACAGAGAAAGACATTGAAAAATACATCATTAATTCAATCATTTCCAACAATCTCTATGGAACAGATTTATCATCAATTTCAATTGATTTGGCAAAGAAAAAGTTTGTTGAAAAAACACTTAAAATCCTAGACGAGGAAGAAATTGCTCTACCAGCATTTAATTTCAAAGTAGGAAATAGTTTAATCGGTTCATCTTTTACAAAAAAAAGTTCAAGTTATTCAAAACATCGAAAAGAAATACTAGATGATATAATTACTCGTAATAAAGAGGAAGTAAACAAATGGCTGAAAAATGAAATACCTTTAAACTGGGATCATGTTTTCCCAGAGATATCCAAAAAAGGAGGTTTTGATGTTGTTGTTGGAAATCCCCCTTATATCAACGTAAAAAAAATGAACACCTATGGAAGAAAGGTATATTCCAGATTATACGAGACCTATAATCCCAATGGAGACATATCAAACGTTTTTTGGGAAAGAGGTTTGGATTTGTGTAATCCTGAAGGGGTAGTTTCCTTTATTACTCCTAGGTATTGGCTTGAGGGCAATGATAGTGATAGATTAAGAAAATATATCTTATCAAATTCTGAAATCCTTGAAATTATTGATTTTAGAAGTAACAGAACTCTTTTTTCATCAACCGAAAATAAGTTGGGAGTAGACACTAGCATAGTTATTCTGCGAAAATCTAAACCTAGAAATTTACCTTTTGACGTTTATTTTGCCCAGGATAACTATTCTATACAATCAATTGATAAAACAAGATTGAAGCACAAAAAGATACATCAATCAAATCTTTCGGAAAGAAAATGGATTTTCGAAAAAACACCAATTGTATCTGAAATTAGTGAAAAGGCAGATTACCATCTTGGAGCGGATAAAAAATATGGAGATTTTACAGGTATTTGTAGGATTGGTAAAGGATGTTCAACTGGAAATAATAAGATTTTCAAATTAAAACAAATATCTGATTTAGTCTACATTGGTGCAGATAATGTGACATTAAGATTAAATCCAGAAGAAAAGAAGTGCCTAAAACTTCTTATCAAGAACAGCGATATCACTCCTTTTCATTGGAAGATGAGAGACGAATTCTGGATATTTCTCAAAGATAAGGATATTAGGGATTATCCAAATATCAATAAATATCTGTTTAATTTCAAGGAGAATCTTGAAAATACGAAGAAAAAATATAGTCTGCAGCGTTTTTACGATTACGCTGCATATAGATCCTTACGCTTAATTCAAAACACACCAAAAATTGTTTGCCCATATCAATCAGATAAGAACAAATTCGCTTTAATAGGTCCAGAATCTCCCTCTACGATTAATGAAACCGATGTTATTAGCTTGGTTATTCAAGATAAATTTACTCAAGAAATAGGGTGGCATTATCTTCTATCTGTTTTAAATTCAGAAGTAATTTTCTATTATAGCAGAATTATGAACAAAAAGATATACAATTTATATGATTTTAGAACAAATCAAATTGCGAATTTTCCAATTATGAAATGTGAAGACAATACAATTTTTCTTAAAATTGTTGCTGAATTAATAGATCTAAAGAAATCAATCTCTTATTCTAAACAAATTCAAGAATATTCACATAATCTGAGTTTAATCCTTAATTTTCTTATCTATGAAACATATTTTAGAGAATCTCTGTCAACTCAACTTCTTGATATAATCAAAGAAGATTTGGCTTCAACAACAATTAAAGAAATGTCTTCAGAAAAAAAGGTAGTAGATGAAATACAACAAATTACTGCCTTCAAAGATGTTAGTCAGATAAGAAAAACTCTTAGGAAGACTTCAAATTAACTTTCTCTCTTTTAACCACATTTTCGGTGTAGATAATTTAACTTCACCAGATTCTTGTAGTTTGTTAATAAGATTTCTAAAAATCTGAATATTCTCTTCCGTTTCCAATTCTGATAGATATCTTTCTTGAGAGATATTGTATGAGAAATGCCAGGAATGTAGATTAATCGAAATGTATGAATCATCTTCTTGAGTGTTCTTAACCAATTGAAGATAATTGCTGATAACATCTTCTGCTTTTCTTTTGCCCTCAAACAATGGCCATAAATATGTATACATTCCCCCCATCACACTCTGTTTTGGTGTTTTTATCACTGGAAATTCCAAAAGGTTTTCATAGATTTCATGTGGTTTTATTGCTTTCTCAGATTCTAAATAGAGAGAACTATCATACTGAATTTTCAGTTTGTTCAATATATCAAATGTGTTTGCTGTATGTTTCATATAAGGTGCCCTAAACCCATAGACTTTGGTATCTAGAATGGACTCAATCTCCACTTGTGCCTTTTTAATAATCTGTAATTCTTCGTTTCTATCCAAAGCAATACCTGTTTCATCCCCTGTTAGGTCTTCGTGATCAAAACCATGAATTCCGTGTTCAAAAATTCCCTTCTTTAAGAGTGATGCATATTTTGGATTAGTTGAATTTAACATCTGCAAACTTCTTGCTTCAAAATAGAAAGTTGAAGGAATAGCGAAATCAGTCAGATAATCGATAAGGGATTTAAAACAGTTAAGCGTTCCTTTAAGAGATGCAGATAATTTTGGATCGCTAAGAATGTCCTTTGGTTGTTCTTTGAGCGGATAACTGATGGCATGTTGTATATTCTTAACAGGAAGTGCATAATCTCGATCAAAATCAATACAAACAAAGATGTTTACCAACTGACACACTCTCTAACTTATTTCACATTTTACAAAGCTAAAATTATTGTTTTGCCCCGAATTTCTACAACTCTACTATCAGTCAATTTTGATATGTTTGCAGCTATAGCTCTTATGGATTCTGAAGGAACAACTTGTAAGCACTTTATTTTTAATGCCCTATCTTTCTTTAGCACATTCTTTATTTCATGAATGACATTTTCAGTTATTCCCCTTTTCCCTATACGGATTTTTGGTGATTCATGACGTATCTTGTCAATATTGTAACTCATTTTTGGCCTCCTTACTTCTGTAATAGGGAATTCTAGTATACTTATTGCAGTGATTACATTTGATAGCAATAACTCTATTAGTTGATGAAAGTCTAACTCGGCAATTAATTCCTGGATAAAGAAATGTTCTACAGTGTTTGCAGAATCTCTTTTTCCATTCAGGAGGGAATTTTATCCTAGTTTTCATTTGGATTTTACGGGCTTGCTTAGCAAACTGTTGAGCTTTATCCATATCTTTTGAAATAATTTCGTCTGCTTTTTTGAGTAAAGAAACAATTTGTGCTTCATAATCCTCTTGAGATAAAACTTGAAACCTATGTTTTCGGTTTTTTCTCTTTCTAGTACGTTGAGGAGATCTTTCATTATTAGGCATGTTGCTTCTTCCTTATTGGATGAGAAGCAATTACCTTATCAACATTTCTTTTTGATTTATTTTGAGATATAAACTTCAATTTGAGGAAACAAAACTAATATCTAGGGAGGTGAAGGTATGTTCTTAATCAGTTTTTTCATATCTTTTTCGGATACTATTTGACCATAAGGGAAAACTAGATTTTGATTATTTTCCTCTTCTTCAGAATCAAGCTCAGGTACCTTTTTACTTTTGATTTCTTGTTGATTTGAGGTTACTAATATGATTGGTTTTTCTTTATTTTCTTGATCAAGGTTTGTTTTTCTTCTCAAAAAAACAGGTAATTTAACACTCTTCAAAAGAGGAAACAGTCTGAACCGATTTCTACTATCACGTGTAATTTCTCTTTTTCTCACTGATTTCAATGGTTTAACTCTTTTCTTTGAGCTAGATCTTATACTGGGGATAAATTTCTCAATCTTGAAATATGTATCCCAAGAAAGCTGTATATCTGATTTATTAGTTAATCCTAACAGAAAGAGAATTTTGCTGCGTTTAATTTCATTGAGGGAATGAAATCTTATTGAAAAATTCATTTTTTCCTTATACTGAAAAGATATTGTTTTTAGTTGCTGTAAATATTCAATACAATCATCGAAGAAGCTAGAAGTATACGTTAACAAAATACCTTTTTTGTGCTTATGTGTTTTGTTCTTTCCACTTTTTAGTATCCTTGAGCTTAAATTTAGGGTACATTGTTTAAATGAAAGCAAATCTCGAAAATACTGTGATATATAGTTGGGTTCTTCATCTGAGAAAATAATCGAAGAAAAGACCATGAATCTTTCTCCTATCTTGATGATTCTTGATTCTGATGTCTTTCGAAGGGGAGAAAGATAGTTTATTTGTAAATCTTCTGCAACATTATGATGATCAATACGTGAAACAACTAAGAATGGACTTATTGGAGCAATTTTTTGCATCTTTTCCAGAAAATTAGATACTTTGCCAATAACTTCACCAACGTTTTGTGCTGAAATGATCAAATAAAGCTTCATAGAAGTTTCAGCCAATTGAATAACGTAGGAATAGCCAAAAGAATCAAAATAATTAGCCATTCTTCTTGAAAGCTGAGTAAGAACACCTTCTTCCATTTTAGTTAATGAAAAACCAACAACTGAAATTGCTTGTTTTTCGGATTCTAGTGTAATAAAATCCTCTGTGTGGTGTATTTGAAATTTCGACATAATATCCAATAATATATATAGAAAAGAGCATAAAAACCCAAAAATAATTTGGGTGAGAGAAGAATTTCTTTAATCTCTCCACAATGCTTCAATGGATATGTCATCAGGTTTGGTTAAGTAAGGGGATTTTACTTCAGCTATTACCACAGTAACTGATAATTCATCATCTGGAATAACTTCATCAATGTTACAACCCCAAACAAATTCTGCTTTAGGATTGATTTGATCAGTAATCATGGTTGTAATAGTATCAACTTCAGTCATTGAGATGTTCTTATTAGCCTTAATATTTACAAGAGCCCCTGTTGATGAATTAATATCAATGTCCAATAATGGATTTGATAAGGCATTAGTTATTGCTTGTATAGCTCGATTTTCACCTTTACCACTTCCAACACCAATAACTGCAGGACCACTACGTCTCAGTATTTTCTTAGTATCAGCAAAATCAACATTTACTCTAGCTGGAAGAACTATTAGTTCAGTTAATCCAACAACGGCATTAATTAATACGTCATCAGCCAGTTTAAATGCATCCCAAAGAGTAAAATCTGGTGCATACATCAATAGTTTCTCATTTGGAACTACAATTATGGTGTTTGAATGTTCATTTAATTCATCCAAACCAATCAAAGCTGAATCCATTTTAGATTGACCCTCTGATGCAAAAGGCAAAGTACAGACACTAACAACTAAACATCCTTCATCCTGTGCAATTTTAGCTACATAAGGTGCTGCTCCTGTCCCTGTACCTTTTCCTAGACCACAAGCAACGAAAACAAGATCATTCCCTCTAACTAATTCCCTTAGATCTTCTTCATTTTCTTCAGCTGCAGCTCTACCTATGTTAGGATCATTTCCAGCTCCAGTCCCATTGGTTAGTTCTCTGCCAATAAGCAGCTTCTGCTCAGCTTGAGTACTTAGAAGATGTCTGGCATCAGTATTGACTCCCACTGTTGTTGCTCCAATAATCCCTCCACGAGTTACAATATTGTTGATTGCATTAGAACCCGCACCACCAACACCGATAGCAAGTATTCTGTTTGTTTGGAGAACTTGCTGAATATATGAATCGACTTCACTACTTGAAAAACGGTCAGAGGGACCTGTTTGATTTGTTAGAAACCTTTCAAGTTCTTTATCTGCGTCATCACTTTCAAATGTGGTTGGTTTATCACGGTTAGAAACATTATCCTCTTCTTCATCAATATTAATAATATAATGTTCATCCATATGTACTCAGAGAAGCTTTCGATAACTAACATAACAACACAAATATGACCGAGAAGACTCGTCAGTATTACACTTTTTTTGTTTATAAAGATTAAAAGAAAAAATTAAGTGGTGCACGCGCCGGGATTCGAACCCGGGTTCCAGCCGTGGCAGGGCTGAGTCCTACCAACTAGACTACACGAGCATGAGTATTATTGTGTTTCATCAACAATATTTATTCTTTCTGATTGATGATGTGGTACGCTAACCGGGATTTGAACCCGGGTTCCCACCTTGGAAGGGTGAAGTCCTACCACTAGACTATTAGCGTATTTCGTTATTTCTTCTGTTTCTATTTCTATTTTTAATCTTTCTGTTTATGATTTGATTTTTAATTTTGTTTTGTGCATCATAAACTGTTTTAAATTCACGATAAATAAGAATTCCAAGAGATGCAATATTATGATTGACTTTCTCAAGACTGCAATAATCAGACATCTAGAGGAGACAGAACTTTATTTGTTCACTCTACAAGATCTTAAAGGTGAAACATTAAAGGATTTGAAAAATAAGGAAGTGATAAAACCTGATGGAATTCTTTTCAAAATTCCTGCTGAAGGTGCAAGACCTTTAGGAGAAGTGATTTTACATATGATTCGATCACTAGAATACTATATTCGCGGCATAGTGATCAACCATTGGGAAGCACTTCCATACAGCATTATGGAGTTTACTACAATTCCTGAAATCGTAAATCTATATCAAAGCGTCGC
>Ga0114922_10001718_pt1 | contig 20721 bp, 15 predicted proteins | sample AartaG_FD_100975 | JGI IMG/M metagenome (GOLD analysis project Ga0114922, IMG submission 100975) | Deep subsurface microbial communities from Aarhus Bay to uncover new lineages of life (NeLLi) - Aarhus_00045 metaG | ecosystem: Environmental > Aquatic > Marine > Oceanic > Sediment | place...
CGGTGTGCCGCCATTTCAACTCGTCAAGTGGCTGGGCCACGCCGACGTGTCGATGGTGATGCATTACTACAAGCTGCACGACGAGGAATCGGTGTGGGCGATGAAGAAACTCAGCCTAGCCGAGGGGAAGAAACCCCAGGCAGCATCGCGTGCCGAAGCAGTATAGCGGAGTCAAGATGGGGCGTACGGACGTCAGGCATTCTGCCGATTTTAGGACAGTTTTAGGACAATTAGGTGTCCTCTTGAAACACCAGGCCCCGCAACCCTTGCTCTCCCAAGAGGTTACGGAGCAACGATCTCGTAATGGTGCCGAAGGTGGGAGTCGAACCCACAAGGGAAAATAATTCCCACTAGGCCCTCAACCTAGCGCGTCTGCCAGTTCCGCCACTTCGGCGTTTCGCTGAAATTATTATAGGGCCGACGGTCGTTTTTTGCAAGCGAAAAACGCAGGCAGCATGTTCGATATGCTGGGGGGAACCCTTCTGAAAAGGCGTGGGGAAACTCTTTTCGTATGTGTTTGGCGACCTTCGCAAGGGCGATCCGGACGGTTGTTCTGCCGCGCGGTTCGTGAGCCTCGCAGAGGCGTAACATTGTTAGCCCAAGGCGTGAGCCTTGGGTATCGTGGTCCGCCACAGCAGCGCGCCCTGTAGGGGCGCAACCCGTGGGGCTTCGCGTCGGTTATGACTTTTGAGTTGCGCCCCTGCAGGGTGCATGTTTTCTCTTACTCCGTGTACCCAAGGCTTACGCCTTGTACGTGTTTAGCGTGCGGTCCGCCCTCGTGCGTTTCACCTGGCCGCGATTCGCGATGGCGCGATGATCTCCGGTGTAGGGGCCAGCCGCACGACGTTCGGCCGACGGGCCGCAACGTCGGGTGTTGCCTGCCCTCTGCCGACCGTTTCGGTCGGTCATCCTGCCCTGATGAGAACAGGAGGCCGAGCTCGGGCTCGGCGGGCAGGCAATGCCACGGCCCCGCGACGGGGCCTATCCGCCGTTCGGCGGGGCAGCATGCCCCTACACGGACTGGCGAACGAGAGTTCGGCGAACCTGTCCGCAGGACAGGCATTGCCTGCCCTCTTTGTCTTTCCGCATTTGACATAGACTGACAGAACGCTAAACACATACTACGCCTTGGGCTAACAATGTTTCATCCCCTTTGGGGATTCCTGCGACATCCATACAACGTCGGCTTCACACGCCAAACACGTTCCTCTTTTCAAAGAGTTTCCCTCCCGCCATCGTTGCTTGAAAGGGTTTCTGCTACTGTGCGGGCACCTCTGCCTCTCTTCACTTCCCTTTCAGCCACGCGAGGGTTGTCTCGATCACTTCCCGCTCCCATTCGAGCGAATAGTAGCTGTGGTTGGCCCCCTCAACGGTATGGAATGCGGCGGGGATAGCGTTCTCTTCGCAGTACTTCCTGTAGAATTCGGGTGCCCCGGCGGCTTCGTCGTCGGCGCTGCCGTAAACAAACAGCGTCCTCCCCGCGAATCCTCTCAGCTCGGCCATGACGTCGCGCAGGGAGTCTTTAGGATTGCGCTCGCCGCCCGCCCGTTTGGGGTTGCCGCGTCCCTTGCCGGTGAGGATGCCAAGTATGAGGCGGATGTTGAGCTTGCCCGCAAAGAGCTTGGCGTAGGTCTCTCGCCTGAAGAGCTTCTTGAAGTACTCGATGAGAAAGAAGCCGGTCCGGCGGAGCTCTTCCGTTTTCTTTTTGTGCGGGGCGAACAGCGGCGTGGACCAGAGGATCAGCCCGGCGAAAGACTTGTTGAGAGAGGCGGCGCCCAGGGCCACGTTGCCGCCGGAGCATATCCCCAGCACGTAGATATCCTGCCCCCCGTTGGCCTGCAGGTAGCGGCCGCCCGCGAGCACGTCGTCGATCATCCCGTCGAGGTGGGTATAATCCTTGTTGCCGGGGCTATCTCCTCTGCCGCGAAGATCGAGCCTCAGGCAGTGGCAGCCCTCCGCGGCAAATCGCCGGGCAGCGTTCACAAACATCCGGTGAGGGCCAATGCAATAGCCCGACCACCCATGCACAAACACCACGCCCGCGTGCAGGCCGCCGGAGGCGTCCGGCTTGTGATGCACGGCGTGAAGCTCGACCTCTCCGGGCATGAATACCGATTCTTCGGTCATTTCGTCTTTTCCGTGGAGCGAGGGCCGGAGGCCCTCCCATTCACTTTCTTCTTGCAGATGTCTTCGCGCCCGCAGGCCTGGCACCCTTCGGTGCGGCAGTCGGGCGTGGTCTCGTCTTTCTCGGCACGGTGCTTCTCGCGGAGCAGAAACTTTTTGGTCACACCGGCATCGATGTGATCCCACGGCATCACCTCGTACTCCGGTCGCGCACGGTTGGCATAGAACGCGCCGTCCACGTGGCAATCGTCCATGACCTTCTGCCACTTTCCGAAATCAAAGTGCTCGCCCCAGGCATCGAACACGCACCCGCGCCGGTAAGCTTCGAATATCGCCATCCCGAGGGTGCGGTCGCCCCGGGCAAACACGGCCTCAAGAAAGCTCCGGTCGACGCGGTGGGCCTTCAGCCGGATGCTCTTGCCCTTGATGTCGGACCGAAGCTTGCCCTGACGCATGCGGAGGGTGTCCATCGACTCCATTGCTTCCCACTGGAACGGCGTGTGAGGCTTCGGCACGAATGGTGCCGCGGAGAGATTGACTCGCGCGGGAGGCTTGCCGATCTCCTTTCGCAGCATTGATACTTTCTTCGCCATCCTGGCTATGTCGTCGACGTCGCGGTCGGTTTCGCCGGGCAGGCCCACCATGAAGTAGAGTTTCACCGTTTCCCAACCTGCCCGGTAGGCTTCGAGCACGCCCTTGTAAAGGTCCTCGTCGGTGATGTTCTTGTTGATCCGCCGCCGGAGCGATTCCGACGCCGCCTCCGGTGCGAACGTTAGACCCGACTTCCGAACGGAGTTGAGCACCGACGGCAGCGTCCTTAGATCCCTGTTTACGCGCAGCGACGGCAGCGAAATATTCACCCGCAGCGGATCGAAATAGCTGGCCAACCCCTTGAGCAGCGGATAGAGATGCGGGTAGTCGCTCACAGAGAGCGCCGTCAGCGAGAGCTCGTTGTGACCTGTCGACCTGTAACACTGGCTGGCGGCATCCATAAGCTTGAGCGGGTCGCGGGTCCGAAACGGGCGCTTGATGATGCCCGCATGGCAAAACCGGCAGCCGTGCGTGCAGCCGCGGGCTATCTCGAGCGTAATGCGATCATGCACGGCCTCCACGAGCGGCACGATCGGCTTCGTAGGAAGCGGAAAGGCGTCGAGATCCTCCACGACCGCCGCCTTCACCCGCTCAGGAACACCCTTCGCATTGGGCTTGACCGAACTTATCGTTGCGTCTTCATTGTATTCAACGTCGTAAAGGGCCGGCGCGTAGGCCCCGGGCACTTTCTTCGCGAGCCGGACCAACAGTTCCCTGCGGGATAGTTTTTTCTTCCTCCTGCGCGCGGCCTTGAGCACATCTACGAGCTTCGTGACCGCCTCTTCCCCGTCGCCGACGATGAAAAGGTCGATGAAAGCGCTCATCGGTTCCGGGTTGAAAGCGCACGGTCCGCCCGCCACGATCAGGGGGTCGTCTTGCGTTCGCATCTCCGCCAGCAGCGGGATGCCGGCGAGGTCGAGCATCAGCAGCACGTTTGTGCCGCAGAGCTCGTACTGCAGTGAAAAGCCGATGACGTCGAATTCGCCCAGGGGGGTGAAAGTCTCGAGCGTATACAGCGGCACGTGCTCTTCGCGCATCTTCGCTGTCATGTCGGGGAAAGGCGCATAGACCCTCTCGGCGGCAACGTCGTCGCGCGCATTGAGGATGTCGTACAGGATCTGAAACCCGAGATGCGAAATGCCCACCGTGTAAGCATCGGGGAAGGCCAGCGCGAAAGTGACGTCGACACTGCCGTGATCCTTGACAATGCTGTTGGGCTCGGCGCCCACGTACTGCCCGGGTGTCTCGACGAAAGGCAAGACGCGTTCATCGAGGACGGTTCGGATATCTTTTTTCATCACATTTCAGGATACCATAGACGAGGGATATTTTCATCCGAAATCCGTACAGCCAGCTTGCCGGCAGGGGGAAGAACGGCATCGGAAAGGCCAAGATCGTCCTCTTCAACTCATAACTCATAATTCATAACTCATAACTTCTCCCTCCTCTTCCCTGCCCCACACGATAGTCGGGCGCATGCTCACGTTCACAATCAGGCCCAAGCAGGCGAACGATGTAAGGAGCGAGGAGCCGCCGTAACTCATAAATGGCAGCGGCAGCCCTACGGTCGGAAACTGCCCGACCGACATAGCGGTGTTGACGAGCATCTGCGTGGCAAACAGGATCGTTACGCCGGTTACCAGTAGCCGGGCCGGTGGATCGCGCGTTTTGTCGGCCACGCGGATGCACCTCCAGAAAAACAGGAAGAACAGCAGCAGCACGCCGGTGGCCCCGAGGAATCCCCACTCCTCGCAGATCACGGCAAAGATGAAGTCGGTGTTTCGCATCGGCAGGAAGTTGAGGCGGTTCTGCGAGCCGCGCCCCCATCCCTTGCCCAGCCACCCGCCGGAACCGATCGCCGCCTTGGCCTGCGTGAGGTGGTAGAGGTCGTCCATCAGCCTCTCCGGATCGGTGGAGTCCTGATGGATGAAGCTCATCACACGCTGCTTCTGGTACGGCTTCATGACGAACCACAGGCCCGGCACGGTCAAGATGCCGACAAGCGCCAGTATCAGAAGGTGCTTTGCCCTAGCACCGGCAACAAACACCAGTCCGCCTACGACCGGCAGAAGTACCATTGCCGTGCCGAGGTCGGGCTGCCTTGCGATCAGGACAACGGGGACGAGGGTTATCAGCACCGGAACCGCCAGGCCCGTCAGCTCGCCACGCTTCTCCCAGCGGGCAAGATAATGCACCAGCGCGAGAATCGTGGCGATCTTCATGGCCTCGGAGGTCTGCAGCTTCATCGGCCCCAGATCGATCCATCGTTTCGAGTAGTTGACCTCAACGCCAATAAAAATCGTGAGAATAAGGAGCAGAAGGCCGAGCCCGTAAAATACGTAAGCCCACTCGATCAGCAGCTTGTAGTCTACGGCGATAACGACGAGAAAAACACAAAAGCCGATCGCAGCCCACACCACCTGCTTCTGCGGGCTGCTCGTGTAGTAGCCCTCTCCGCCGCCGGCCGAACGGTAGGAGGCGCTGTAGACGAACGCCAGCCCGATCAGCAGCAATGCCGCGGCAAGCAGCATTGTCGACCAGCTCACGCGCCTGGGATTAACGCCGTCGAATAACCTCATTTGCTACTCATCCCTTGGCTGGGTCTGCGTTGTCCTCGCCGAATTCACGAGCAACTGCCCCTTATCCATCAGGAACTCATCCGGGAACGACTCGATTATTCTTCTTGCGATTGGCGCGGCGGCGTCGCCGCCGTGCTCGCCCTCGCGCAGGTCGACGGCAACCGCAAACGCAATCCGTGGCGCCTCAGCCGGGGCAATGCCCACGAACCAGCCCAGGTCGCTCCTGCCCGGCCGCTCTGCCGTGCTGGTCTTGCCCGCAATCCGATATGGCTTGTCCCAGCCGCCAAACGCCCTGTTGCCAGTGCCGCCGCGTTCGTGGACAGCGGCCACCAGCGCTTTGCGTATCCTTTCCGCTGCCCCGGTCGGAAGCTCGACGTGCTCGGGCCCGATGGGTTCTCTGTCGGGCACGGGGCTCTCAGTACCGTCGGCATCGACAATTCTTTTCACGATGTGCGGGATCACCAGTGTGCCGTCCGTGCATGCCACAGCCACCGCCCGGGCAGCCTGCAGCGGGGTCACGAGCAGCTCGCCTTGGCCAATGGAGTAATTCGCTGTATCGCCCCGCCACCAACCTGTGCCCCGCTCCTGTTTGCGCCTTGCGGGCGAGGGCGCATAGCCGCGATGCTCGCCGGCAGGCTCGAAAGCTGTGTTCCGGTCGTAGCCCAGTTTGAACGCCCACTCGTAGAGCTTATCGGCGCCGGCCTTTGCCCCCATCTCGCAGAAGTAAACGTTGCAGGATTTCTTCAACGCTATGTGAAAGCCGATACTCCCGTGGCCCCACCTGGCCGCGCACCGCGGCCCGTAAGTTGAAAAACGCCCCGTGCATTCAAACTCGGCCTCGGGGCTCACGCCGTTGTCCCACGCCGCCAGGGCGGTGACCATTTTGAAGGCGGACCCCAATGGATAGCTCTTCACGGCCTTGTGGACCAGCGGCTTGCGGGGATCACCGGCCAGCGTACGGTAATCCCGCGAGAACGTGGCGGGATCGTACCTGGGTGCGGAGGCAAGCACGAGGATCTCGCCGTTGCGGGCGTCCAACACCACTGCAGAACCCACCCGATTCGCGAGTGCGTTCTCGGCGGCCCGCTGCTGTGCTGCAAGTATCGTCAGATAGATGTCGCTTCCGGGAACCGAGTCGATCTTCTTGAGCTCGCGCATCGTGCGGCCGCGGCGATCCCTCTCGACCAGCTCCTCGCCCCGCTCTCCCCGGAGGATCTCGTTGAACCGCGATTCGATCCCCGACCGCCCGATGCTGTCGTTGAGGAAATACCGCTTCGCCCGTAATCCGGCATACTGCCTTTTGTAACGATTGTATTCTTCAGGGTTCAGCTTCGCCATGTAGCCTACTATGTGCCCTGCCAACTCGCCCTGTGAGTACCGGCGAACGCGCTTGTCGCGCGCGAAAAACCCCCGCACACGATCCTCGCGAGCGGCGACCTTCAGGACCACGCTGTACGGCACATCTTCGATCACCGGGCGCGCATCCCAACTGTTCGCGCGATTGTTCAGAATGTCCTGCGCAAGTCTTACTACATCCTTGAGAATCGATGTTGTGCTCCGGCCGGTCAGCTCCGACAGATTCCGTACCGGCTCGAGGAGATTGTCGAGGATCGGGATCAGCCGCTCCTCCTCCACCTTGTCTCTGACGTATTTGCCTTTCCAGACGAGCCCGATGATCCCGGACGGGCGTTTGCGCCGCAGAACAACCCCGCTGAAGTGCATTTTGACCGCGGGCTCGCCTTGCTCTGTTTGCACCAGAACGAGGTCGACGTCATCGCGGTCGCGAACTCGCAGGCCGTCGACTCGCAGCGCTCTGTAGAGAGAGCGCCTGAACTTCGGCTTGGGGAGATCGAGTTCCGACAGTTTGAGGGCGATGTCGAACGCAGGCAGGTCGGCGGCAAGTACAACATGGGCGTCTTGGCCGGCGCCGGCGAGCGCGAGGATACGGCCGCGGTGGGTCGGCGAGGAGCGCCTCGAAAGCCGGATGTTCTTTGCGTAGTCTTCCCAGTGTTCGCGCTGGATTACCTGCAGGTAAAACAGCCTCGTGCCTACCATCAGGCATCCGCCGAAGACAAGAATGAGGATTACTCGCAAGCGATACTTGTACACCGCAGCAATTCCGGAAGGCTTGAGCGTCCGACTCCCAACGTCCAACGAACGAACTGTCAAGAAAAGGAATAGTCCGGCTTATAATTCAAGACATAGTATGCGGTGGCGAAAAAAACTCGCAGATACGATTCCGCCGCTCGGTTTCTTAACTCACAACTCATAACTCATGACTCACAATTCCGTCCGCCCGAGGCCCGCCCATTTGCATGGCCGCGCGAGCACCCGAGGAAGAAGCAGCACAACGAAAGAACAATACAAGCCGGAAAGCAGGCTGTCGCCGAGGATTCTTCCCGCGGCGGGCATGGCATAGCGAATAGACAACGCGGCCGAGGCCGACAGCTCGCACATCATTACGGCCAGAACGACCGTGGCGACCACGACGGGCGCCCTGTCGCGAGCCGCGTAGGCGCGTACGTAGCCGACGAGTAGCCCGAGGACAATGAATATCGAGGCGTAAAGCCCTATCGGGCCGAAGGAAAACACATCGCGAGAGATGCCCAGGACCCAGATGGGAATCAGCACCTTGCTCAGGTCAAAGCTGAGCGCAAGATAAATGACCAGCGCGAGAAGGAAGTCGGGCTTCGCCCGCCCGATGGCCAGCAGGTCGGCCAGTGTTGTTTGAATAACAACGGCGATGGTCAATAGACCGAGCACTAGAAGGAAGCGAAGCATCGGTGAGGAGTCCGTGGGCCAGAGCCCTGGGCCCAAAGTCTGAGCTCTTGAGTTCGACGTCGGGCGTCCGCCATCTTCCTCCTTCCCCCAATTCTGTGCCTTCAGTTGCCGGCGTTCAGGAATGGATGCCCAGGCCCAGCCATGATTCGGCGGCTTCCATCACGCTCTCGCTGAGGGTCGGATGCGGGTGGATCGTATGGGCGATCTCATCGACCGTGGACTGCAATTGTATGGCGACGACCGCCTCCTCGATCAGCTCGGTTGCGCCGGGGCCGATGATCTGGCAGCCGAGAAGCTCGCCCGTCTTGGCGTTGCCGATCAGCTTCACGAAGCCGCCGGTATCATTGATGACGTGCGCCTTGCCGAGCCCGCGGAAGCTGAATTTCGCGACCTTGACCTCGAGCTGCTGCTCGGCCGCTTCTTTTTCGGTGATCCCGACGGCCGCGATCTGCGGATGCGTGAAAAACACCGACGGCACTGCCCGGTAGCTCATGCTCCTTGGGTGACCCGTGATGTTCTCGGCGGCCACGATCCCCTGGGCCGAGGCGACGTGGGCGAGCTGGATCTTGCCGGTTACGTCGCCGATGGCGTAGATTCCGTCGACGCTCGTACGGCACTGGTCGTCGATGACAATCGCACCGTTCTCCAGCTCCACGCCGATCTCCGCGAGGCCGGGGATATCGGAATTCATCTTACGCCCGATGGCGACGAGGGCCAGCTCGGCGTCGATAGTCTTGTCTGCGACCTTGCACGAGGTGCCCTTGTCGGTGGCCTTGAGATCCTCGACCTTCGAAGAGGTCAGAACGTCGATCTTGCGCTTCTTGAAGTCCTTGGTCAGTGCAGCGGAGATGTCGGTGTCCATCATCGGCAGGATTTGATCGAGCATCTCGACGATTATGACCTTGGCCCCCATCTGATTGAAGAATCCGCCGTACTCGCAGCCGATGTAGCCGCCTCCGACAACAAGGAGGCTCTTGGGCAAGTGGTCGAGATGGAGGATCTCGTCACTCGTGATTATCTTCTGGCCATCGAAGGGAAAGAATTTCGGGCGAGCGGCCTCGGAGCCTGTCGCAATGATGATATTAGACGCCGAAATCGTTTTCTCGCCGTCGGCGCCTTCGACTTTGAGAGCCTGCGACGATTCGAAACTTGCCGCACCCTCAATGAGATCGACCTTGTTCTTCTTGAGCAGCCCCGCTACGCCCTTGCGCAGGCCTCCGACGATGGAGTCGCGGGTATTGTTCAGCTTCTGATAGTCGATAGACGGCTCGCCAAAGGATATGCCGTAGTTGTCCGCGCCTGTGCCCTCACGCAAGAGATCCGCGGCGTGGAGATAAATCTTTGTGGGTATGCAGCCGCGGTTGAGGCACACACCGCCGAGTTCGCGTTTCTCAATGACGCAGGTTTTGGCACCCAACTGGGCGGCCCTGATAGCCGCCACGTAGCCCCCCGGGCCGGCTCCGATTACCGCTACATCATAATCCGCCATTCGTCTCTCCTTGATCGGACCAAATAGGATGTCGTGTGTCTTTTTCGGATCAACAACCTGATCACTACATTATATTCACCGCAATTGCGGAGTCAACGGGAAAGTCTATGAGCGTCGGAAATGGGTGCGCCAACGAAATATGGTTTTTGGTTGGTGTGCGACATTTCCTCTCGTCCTCGTCGTCGCCCCGCCTCTTGGCGGACATCGTCCTCGTCGTCGAATTATTCTGTCGCCCCCTGCGGGGGCTCTGAGGTTATGGGGCCGATCTTTTCCACGGGCTGACGCCCGTGGCTACAGACTATCGCCCTTTGGGCTAAGAAAACGCCAAACACGGAAAACGCCAAACGCGGGCATTTCGGCCACCACAAGCACAATACCCAACGGTGTGAAATTAACGCGTCCGCGTCGTTGTAGGGGCCGGCTGAGCGAGTCTTCGAGCGAATTGCCTGCCCTCTGAACGCCTTAATTTCACGCCATTGCTCTTTAGCCCCAACTGGGCTTGCATACTTTGCCCTTTCAGGGCCGTAGGAGTGGCGGAAGCCGCCACGAACAATGTGGGGATGACACAAGGGCTCACGCCTTGGGCTAACAATGCAACGCCTCTGCGAGGCTTAGGAACCGCACGGCAAAACAACTAGCTCTTGCGCAGCCCGCCAAACACATACGAAAAGGGCTTCCCCCGGCACAGGCGTCTTTCCCGGCCTGATGTCAGGTTTCCGTTGCGTCGACTCCTGCGGCGGCGTTGGCTCTTCCGCGTTCGCCTACTTAATCCATTTTTTCTCCCGGTACCACTGCACTGTGGCGGCCATGCCTTCAACGATGCCGATCTGAGGCTCGAAGCCCAATTCGCGCCCGGCCTTTTCGATACTGCACGCCCAGCCGGCGGCCAGCACTTCGCGCGCTTTGTCTTTGTTCAGGAGAACGGGTTTTTTCGTAATGGCGCTCTGCAACTCGCCCAGCGCGGCTATCACGCGAACGACGGCCGCGGGCACCGGTATCTTGGCCACCTTGTGTTTCACCGCTTTCTCCACGGCGTCGATCATGGCGCGGATCGTGAGCGTCTCCGGCCCGGCCACGTAATACACCTTCCCGGCGGACCCGGTCGATTGTGCCGCGAGGATCAAGCCTCGCGCCACGTCCTGCACGTGTACGACGCTCAGGGGTGCGTCGGGATCTCCCACTATCGGTGCCAGCCTCCAGCGCGCGGCTGCCTTCACGACCTCAAACAGGTCCGTTTCGCGCGGCCCGTAGATCACCGGTGGCCTGACGATCGTGATAGGCAGGCGGTCGAAATACTCGGCGGCGATGCGCTCGGCCTCCAGTTTGCTCTGGCCGTAGAAGCTGACCGGGTGCGGAGGGTCGTCCTCGGTGACGGGCGGGCCCTTGCCGCAGGGCCCCGCTGCCGCCAGGCTGCTGACGAAAACGACCTTTGGCTTGTGGTCGAGGTTGCAGCATGCCTCGAGAAGCGACGCCGTTCCGCCGACGTTCACGCGGAAGAAGGTGTCGCGATCCCTGGCCCTGATCACACCGGCCACGTGGAATACGTAGTCGATGCCCTCCAGCGCGGGCGGCAATGACTTCGGCTCGCGCAGTTCGCCATAGACCAGCTCCACTTCCTTGCCCTGCAGCCAGCGGAGGTTGCTGGTTTTCCTCACCAAAGCACGGACATCAGCCCGGCGCCTGATGAGTTCGTCCGCCAAATGGCTGCCCACAAAGCCGTTGGCTCCGGTCACAAGACAGCGTTTGCCGCCTAGATACTGAGGGTGGTCGGGTGGCATTATTGACCTTTCCCGCCATTGCGGTGCGCCGCCAAACGGAAAAAACTTCGCGCCCGGGGCGTTCTTCCCTTGACAAACGGAAAAAAAACAGTAAATTATAGAGTGCACAATAGACGGCCGACACGCAAGCTGAATTATAGCACAAGCACACCGGGTGTTTCAAGTAGCGGTTCCACGGATACAAGGAAGCCATGGCGGATATTTTTGACAAGTGCAGTTCTTACACCGCAGCCAGGGAAGTAATAGAGTCGGGGTTTTACCCCTATTTTCAACCGTTGCAGGAAAACTACGGCCCGGAGGCCATTGTGAAAGGCCGGCGCCTGATCATGATGGCCTCCAACAACTACCTGGGCCTTACAGTCCACCCGAAGGTTATCGAGGCCTCAATTCAGGCCGTGAAGACCTACGGGTCGGGCTGCACCGGCTCGCGGTTCCTCAACGGCACTCTCGAACTTCATGAGGAGCTCGAAGAGCGTCTTGCGGGGTTCATCGGGCACAGCGCGGCGCTCGTCTTCAGCACGGGCTTTCAGACAAACCTGGGCGCCATCTCGGCAGTCGTGGGAAAACGCGATGCGGTGATAATCGACCGCGCCGACCACGCCAGCATCGTCGACGGCTGCAGGCTTTCGTTCGGCACCACCCTGAAATTCAAACACAACGACATGGCCGACCTCGAAGAGACGCTCAAGAACGACAACGACTACGAAGGCAAGCTCATCGTTATCGATGGCGTCTTCTCGATGGAAGGCGATATTTGCCGCCTGCCCGAGATCGTGGCGCTTGCGAAGAAATACAACGCCCGCGTGATGGTCGACGACGCGCACTCCATTGGCGTGCTCGGTAAGAAAGGCACCGGCACCCCCGAACACTTCGGCCTCGAGAAGGAGGTCGATATGGTCATGGGCACGTTCAGCAAGTCGTTCGCTTCGCTGGGAGGCTTCATCGCCGCTGACGAACACGTGGTGCACTACATCAAGCACAATGCACGCGCGCTGATCTTCAGCGCCAGCATGCCCCCGCCGGCCCTGGCGGCAGTTCTTGCCTGCCTGGATATCATCGAAAACGAACCGGAACGACGTAAGGATCTCTGGCGCAACACCAAGCACTTCCGCGAGGGGCTGCACGGCCTCGGCTTTGAGACCGGCAGCAGCCAGACCCCCATAATCCCGGTTGTCATCGGGGAAAACGAAATGACCTTCCGGTTCTGGAAGGGATTGTTCGACAAGGGCGTGTTTGTGAATTGCGCCGTCAGCCCGGCCGTCCCGCCCGGCCACAGCCTCTTGCGGACGAGCGTGATGGCAACGCACAACCTCAGCCAGCTCGATCGGGTCCTCGACACCTTCGAGAAGGTCGGCAAGGACCTCGGCCTGATCTAACACGGAGTGTCGGGCACGTGCGAGACCAAGTTTGCGTTATCGAGGCAACGGGATATTTCGACCGCCGCGCGTTTCTACGTCTGCCGTGGAGTATTTACAAAGGCGACACCAACTGGGTGCCGCCTTTGCTCATGCAGGTGAAGAAAAACCTCAATACACGCAAGAATCCGTTTTACAAGCGCGCGAAAATCAAGTTGTTCCTCGCCGCAAAAAGCGGCACGCCCGCCGGTCGGGTGGCCGCCATCGTCAACAACGCCCACAACGAATTCCACGACGAGAAGGCCGGGTTTTTCGGCTTCTTTGAGTGCATAGACGACCAGCCGGCCGCCGATGCTCTTCTCTCCGCCGCAAAGGAATGGCTCGCCCAACAAGGCATGGAAATACTCCGCGGGCCCAACAGCCCCTCAACCAATCATGAGTGTGCGCTCCTCGTCGACGGGTTCGAGCGTCCGCCCATGGTCATGATGCCCTATAATCCGCCCTACTACGCAAAGCTCTTCGAAAACTTCGGCCTGAGAAAGGCAAAGGACGCCCACGCCTACGAGATGATCGTCGACCGGTTCGACCCCAAGCTCTACAAACTTGCCGATCGCATCGCAAGGCGGTCGACGCTCACGGTGCGCGCCGTCAACGTGGAGAATTTTCTGGGCGAGCTCGATTTGATCCGCGGAATATACAACAGGGCATGGGAAAAGAACTGGGGATTCGTGCCGATGAACGACGAGGAGTTTGAGCATCTTGCGCGAGACATGAAGCAGATACTCGAGCCGTCGCTGATCCTGATCGGATTCGTTGACGGCGACCCGGCTGCGTTTTCTGTTTCCCTGCTGAACATCAACGAGGCCCTCCGGAACATCAACGGGCGCCTTTTTCCATTCGGCTTCGTAAAACTGGTTCGCGGGATGAAGAAGATCCGTACCGCCCGGAACCTCCTTCTCGGCGTGGTGCCCGAGTATCGGAAACTCGGCCTCGACATACTGATGTACGTCCGCACGATCGACGCGGCAAGCGGAATCGGCCATAAATGGGGGGAACTCTCGTGGATACTGGAAGACAACGTCGATATTCGCCGCGTGCTCGAAAAGATAGGAGCCGCCGTTTACAAGACGTACCGTTTCTACGAAATGCCGATCTGAAGCAGTTGCCGAGCCTCAGCCTCGGCCGCGCCGCGCCCCGCGCCTTTCCGCCGCCCGCACCCCCGACCCACATTGCGTCGAAGCGTCTCGATACTTGATTCGCAGCGGCGTTTTCCCTATAATCGTGGCTGTAGTTGTGCGCCCAGGAGATGCCGGGAGGATTGCGATGCAGAAGGATATCATCATCGGTTTCATCGGAGCGGGGAATATGGCCACCGCCTTGGCGAAAGGGCTGCTGGCTTCGGAAGTGGTCGATGCCGGAAGAATCTATGCCGCCGACGTCGACGAGAAACGCCGTAAGCTCTTCGCGCGAGCCACGTCGGCGAACGTCTGCAGCGACAACGCAGCAGTGGTGGGCGAAGCCGACGTCATCGTGTTGGCCGTGAAGCCCCAGCAGATCGAGGACGTGCTCAGGGAGATCGGCCCGGCCCTCGAGGAGCGGCACCTGGTAGTATCGATCGCCGCCGGAATCACGACCGGCTACGTGGAAAAGTTCGTGCGCAACGGGGTCCGCGTGATTCGGGCCATGCCGAACACCCCAATGCTCGTAGGGGTCGGCGCCGCAGCCCTGTGCAAGGGCAAATGGGCCACTGATGCCGACCTCGACCTGGCCCGCGGCATCTTCGAGTCGTCGGCGCTCGTTGTGACCATCGACGAGAAGGGAATGGATGCCGTGACCGCACTCTCGGCCAGCGGCCCGGCGTATTTCTTCTATCTTGCCGAGGCGATGATACGCGCGGGCGTTGAGATGGGCCTCAGCGAGGGGGATGCCGCCGCGCTCGCCACGCAGACGGCCCTCGGAGCGGGCAAGATGCTCGCGGAAAGCGGGGACACGCCCGAGGAACTCAGGCGCACGGTTACGTCGCCGGGCGGCACAACAGAGGCCGCCATCAAGTGTATGGAAGCGGCGGAGATCCCGACGTCGATCATCGAAGCTATGAAAGCCGCGGCACGCAGGTCCGAAGAACTGGGCCGACAGGCGTAGCCCGGAAGGTGTTTGTATGCAGTGCCGGCGAGGTGCAACGCTTGCCTAGTCTTATCGTTGAAAAAGGAACAGACAAAGGTCTTACAGCCGAGATCAAAGCCGGCCAGACGCTCATCATAGGTCGCGACTCCGAATGCGAACTGCACCTTTCGGATACGCTGGCGTCGCGGCATCATTGCCGGGTCGAGAGCAGGGGCGGTAAGTTCTACGTTGTCGATGGTGGCAGCCGAAACGGCACTTTTCTCAACGGCCGTAGAATCAGCGACGCCGAGCTCACGCCCGGCGATCAGATACTCCTCGGTGAAACCCTCATCGCGTTTCAAGCCGAGCCGGCCGCCGTAGAACCGCTCATAGGGCGGGAAATCGGCGGCTACCGAATCCTGCAACTTCTCGGCAAGGGCGGCATGGGCCGCGTGTATAAGGCGATGCAGGTATCGCTCGATCGGATCGTGGCCATAAAGATCCTCTCAAAACAATACGCCACCAACGCGCCGTTCATTGAGCGATTCCGGCGCGAAGCAATGGCCCTCGCGCGGCTGAGCCACCCCAACGTCGTGGCCGTTTACGACGTTGGCGAGAGCGACGGCTTTCATTACTTCTCGATGGAATACATGGTGGGCGGGACCATCGCGCAGAAGATTTCCCGCGGTCGCAAGCTCCCCCCCGAAACGACGGTGAACATGATGATCGACGTTGCCCGGGGGCTGGAGTACGCCGAGAAGCAGGGGATCGTGCACAGGGACATCAAACCTGCAAACATGATGCTCGACCGGCAAGACAACGTCAAGATCGGCGACCTCGGCATCGCGCGCAGCATAGATGAATCCCAGGCAGACATCGGCCCGGTAGGAGTGTACGGATCGCCGCACTACATTGCGCCCGAGCAAGGCAGCGGCGGGATCGCGGACCACAGGTCCGACATCTATTCCCTGGGCGCGTCGTTTTACCGGATACTCACAGGCAAGACCCTATTCAGAGGGTCTTCGGCGCGCGATGTGATTCTCAAACACCTGCACGAACAAGCCACCCCGCTCAGGGAACTCGAGCCCCGACTGCCCAACATCCTGTGCAGGGCCGTCGAAAAAATGAACTGCAAGGACCCGTCCGACCGATACCAGAACGCCGGGGAAGTGGTGGAAGCCCTCGAAAAGGTCCGGCACAAGATGCATGCCCCGCTGATTTCCAAAAGCAACCGAAGCAAGCTCCGCGCCAGCCGCTCCAAAAGCAAGCGTGCAACAAACCTGGCCGTAGCAGCGGTCGTGACCGCCGTCGTGATGTTGGCGGCTTGCCTGCTCTACTACATCTTCGGCGAGCAGCCGCAATAACGCATAGCCCGGCGGGGGCATGGCGCGTGCGATCAAACATTGTGGTCTTTCTCATGTCTTGACGGTTCAGGAGCTGTGCCTGTCCGGCGTCACAGCGGCTGCGTGAAACGTTCTAGACCAACGATGGCGGGAGGGAAACTCTTTGAGAAGAGGCACGTGTTTAGCGACCTTCGCAAAGGCGATCCAGACTGTTGTTCTGCCGTACGGTTCCTTAGCCTCGTAGAGGCGTAACATTGTTAGCCCAAGGCGTGAGCCTTGGGTATCGTGGTCCGCCCCATGAACGCGCCCTGTAGGGGCGCAACCCATGGGGCTTCGCGTCGGTTATGTCTCTTGAGTTGCGCCCCTACAGGGCGCGCATGTTTTCTCTTACTCCGTGTCCCAAGGCTTACGCCTTGGGCTAACAATGTTTCATCCCCTTTGGGGATTCCTGCGAAGTCCATACAATGCGGGCTCCACACGCTAAACACATACGAAAAGAGGTCTCCCCCCGCGCAGGCGCAGCAGATGACCATTGAAATCACGCAAGATCGAACGGGCATAACGGTCTCGCTGCGGGTGCAGCCGAAGGCATCGCGCAACACGGTAGTCGGCGAGCACGCCGGCAGCCTCAAGCTATCGGTGACCGCTCCGCCCGAAAAGGGCAAAGCCAACCAGGCGGTCGTCAAGCTTCTCGCAAAAATGCTCAAGGTGCCCGCGGGCTCGATAATGATCACAGGCGGCGCCACTTCGCGGCAGAAAAAGATTCACATCAACGGTATCAAGGCCGACGAATTCAGAAAGATACTCGAAGCGACCAGGTAGGACGACGCAAAGGAGTGCACGATATGGCACGCATTGTCGAGACCACACACAAAGCGGCCGAAGCAGTAACGTCAAGGACCTCGATCAAGCCCAAGATCGGCATCATCCTCGGCACCGGGCTGGGCGCACTGACAAAGAAGATCGACACCGAGTGTACTATCCCCTACACCGATGTTCCGGGCTTCGCGCGCCCGACTGTCGCAACGCACGCCGGCCACCTCATCCTGGGCAGAATCCGCGGCGTGCCCGTGATCGTAATGGAGGGTCGCTTCCACTGCTACGAGGGCTACTCGGCCAGGGAGGTCACCTTCCCCGTGCGGGTCTTCAAAGCCCTGGGCGCCGAGATTCTCGTCGTTTCGAATGCGTGCGGAGGGATGAACCCGGTCTACAAACAGGGCGACCTGATGGTCATCGAAGACCACATCAACCAGATGGGCGTCAACCCGCTGGTCGGCCCGCACGACGACGAACTGGGCCCGCGCTTCCCCGATATGAGCGAGCCGTACGATCGTGAGCTGATCGACCTGACGGAGCAGACGGCGGTGGAGCTCAAGCTCAAGTTGCAACGAGGCGTGTACGCGGCGGTGCTGGGGCCGAACCTCGAAACGCGGGCGGAATACAGAATGCTGCGGACGATCGGCGCCGACGTCGTAGGAATGTCGACCGTGCCGGAGGTGATCGTCGCCGCGCAAGCTGGGCTGCGGACCCTGGGGCTGTCCGTGGTCACCGACCTTTGCCTCCCCGACGCCCTCAAGCCCGCGTCCATCCACGAGATCATCAAGACAGCCACCGAAGCCGAGCCCAAGCTTGCGAAGCTCGTTGAAGAAGTAATCGCAAAGCTCGCGTAGAACCGCACTCGCGGGATTGCGGCGAAATGATCAAGGAAAACCAGGAGAAAACTAGGGACAGTCACCTAGTTTTCCGGAGTGGGTGGCTTATGACAATCCGACGGCGACGGGAAAACAGCCATACGAAGCGGCGGTAGCGGCCAAGGGTTGATAGCTTGAGCGAGGGCGTCGCCTATTCATCCGCTTCCGGCCCGTAGGCCGCGTCTTTTTCCGCCACGAGGGTCTGTGCATACTGGACGTTATAGAGGATCGCCATTCTCAGGATGGTGTCGATCACCTGCCGGCGAAGGTGCGCCGGTTGGATCACTTCGGCTTGGTCGCCGTACTTCATGACCCACCACACGATCTCCTGAACGCCCTTCACCTGTGCCCTGAATATCGCGGAGCCGTCGGACATTTCCATGAACGAGCCGTCTTTCACGGGCGGCTTGTCTTGCACGAGTCTTGCGGCCAGGGGGCTGAAGCGTATTATCACGTCTTCTTTTTCTCCCTCGAATATCCCCCACCGCCCCGCCAGATGCTCCTTGATGGAGAACCCTTCGGGGTAGCGAAAGGGGAGCTCCGTAGGGCTGACCCTGCGGATACGATTGAGCTTGAACGTACGGATTTCGCCGCTCTTGCGGCAAGAGGCGATCACGTACCATGCATGATTCCTGTAGGCCAGGCCCAGGGGGTCGATTGCTCGCTCTTCGTAATCGCCGGCCTCGAGCGAACGGTAGTCGATCACGGTTCGGCGCTGCCCGGCCACGGCCTTGTGTATAAGCTCAAAGGTTTCGTCGCGTTGGGTCGTGGCCTCGGGTTTTATGTGGGTGCGTTCGAGCGATTCTTTGAGCATGCCGCGCATGGCGGGCGGGAGGCAGGCCACGAGTTTTGCGCGAAGGCGGTCGCGGGCCGCCTTGGAATGAGGACGGTGCTCGGGAAAAAGGAGCATGAGAACTTCTTCGGGGGTGAGATTCAGGGCGGGCAGGAAGAAGCTTTCGTCGATTTGATAGCCCTTGCCGCCGTACGCTATCGGTACGCCGGCGGCGCCGAGCACCTTTATGTCCTGATAGATTCGCGTTTCCGAGATGTTGAAATGTTGTGCGAGCTGCTTCGGGCCCCAGTTGTCCCCCGATTGTACGAGGGTGATCATTTCGACGAGTCGGGCGAGTCGATGGGAGCGCGCGCTCATTGGGTCACCAGGGGTGTAGCCTGTACTCGTATGGAAGGTGTCTATTCGCCTTCGGCTGCGGTATGGAAGCGAATGTTGTCGATGAACAACGCTCCCCGGGCATCTCGGTTGTAGATCAGGATGAAGATGTCCTTGACGTTATCCTTGTTCGCGATTTCGCCCGTATATCGCCAGTTGGTCGCCGCGGATTTGAACTTTTTCCTCGTGAGGTCTATTTCCACGGGCACCCATTTCTTGAGGGATGAGTTGAACGCGAGGCTTTCGAAGAACTGGTAGCCCGGCAGGGTGTTGAAGGCCAGGCACACGCTGGCGGCCGCGGTGGCGTCGTTGTATACGTCGAAGGTCACTTTCGTCATGTCCGTCAGGTTCATGTCGGCGTTGAGGCGAATGGCGACTTTGTCCTTGTCTTTTTGGGTCCACGTAACGCTGAGAAGTTTGTTGTCGCCGTCTTGCGCCACTACTTCGCAGGCGGCGTTGTTGCCCCACTGCTCCGCGCGCCACCTGGGGTTCGCCTCGAGGCCGTCGCGTTTCTCGGGCGGTTCGGGTTCTTCCGGCTTCTGTATGGGCTCGGTCGTGTTGTCAGGGGCGGGCTCGACCGGTTCCTCATTGGGAGGCGGGTCGGGATTGTTCACAAGCTGATTAACCGCCCTCTCGTCATCGGGCTCCTTGGCCGGCTCTTTCTTGGGTTCAACAACAAGCTGCTCTCCAAAAGGCGGTGCGTCTTTCGCCATCTCCTGGCAAAAGGCCGCCTTTTTCTGGAGTGCCGCGTCGGCCGGGTTTGTGAGCAGCAGGCGATCGTAGGCGGCTTTAGCTGCGGGCCACATCCGGCGCTTTTCGAAAATCTCGGCGAGGCGCCGGAGCATCTCTGCGGGCACTACTTCCTTGCGAAGTACAAGCTTATACGCCTCGGCCGCCTCCTCGATCATCTGGTTCTGATCGCAGAGCACGCCGAGATCGAAAAGGTTTTTTGCGGTGTCTTTGCCGTCGGCTTGCAGCTTCGCCACGCGGGCCTCGAACTCTATCTTGATCGAAGCGATGCGGTTCGCGTTGAGCGTAATGGTGCCGGGCCATACTCTCACCTTCACGTGGTCGCCTTTGCGCCATATGATCTCGACGTCATCGCCGCCCAGTTCCAGGCCATCTTTGAACCGGATAAGGTCTCCGTGGCACAATCCGCCCAAGAGTAACCCACCGGCGCTCAGAGCAACGATGAAAGTTGTCAGTCTTTTCATGATCCGCTCTCCCGTCCGTAGTTCCGCCATATTTCGCTCTATTATACAATACCACCGTTTTGAGGCTGTGTCAAACAGTTTCTTGTTTTTTTTGGCACTGAATCGCCGCCTGTTACAAAAAGTTACGGCTCCGCACCCTCGCCATGGCGCCCCGTGCCTCAAATCGCTGCTCGGGTGCGACAAAGAAATATGGTTTTTGGTTGGTGTGCGACGCCTCGATTCGTCCTCGTCGTCGCCCCGCCTCTGGAGACGGTGCCGCTATCGTGTCTACCTCGACGAACGTCTGTATGTGTTTAGCTTGGTCTGAAATGACACGTTCCGTCTTCGAAAGTGCCCCCGACGGGCTTGTCCCGCCGGAGCAACAGATTGATAGGCTAAGCCCTGTTGCCCCGGTGCATCCCGGGCCGCCGCATCCGCCGCAGGCGGATGTCGTTGCCGGCAGGATGCAGGCAACGTGGCCTTTCTTCGGAGCCTGCCGTTTGGCAGGCTCCGAAGAAAGGTCGGC
>Ga0114922_10001719_pt1 | contig 20714 bp, 19 predicted proteins | sample AartaG_FD_100975 | JGI IMG/M metagenome (GOLD analysis project Ga0114922, IMG submission 100975) | Deep subsurface microbial communities from Aarhus Bay to uncover new lineages of life (NeLLi) - Aarhus_00045 metaG | ecosystem: Environmental > Aquatic > Marine > Oceanic > Sediment | place...
TTCAAGGCTCGCCCCTAATTTGTCAGCTTGTTGCCTAAGTTCATCAATAGTTCCAATTCCTACTAATTTACCTCTGTTTATTATTGCGATACGATCGCATAAATCTTCTGCGACTTCCATGATGTGAGTTGAAAAAAGAACGGCTCCTCCCTTTTCAATGTGTATATCCAAAATCTCTTTTACAACTCTTACTGATTTAGCGTCAAGTCCCGATATCGGTTCGTCCAATATTAAGAGATCAGGCTCATGAAGAATTGAGGAAACAATCTGTATTTTTTGTTTGTTACCATGAGATAGTGAAGCAATCATTTGATCGTAGTACTCCGTCGCACCTAGGCTTTCTAAATACTCTTGCACCCGCTTTGTAGCTTCCTTTGGATCTAATTGTCGAATAGAAGCTATAAAATTAAATAAATCCTTTGGAGTTAAAGACTTAAATATCATGGGCTCTTCTGAAACGTACCCTACTTTCTTTTTCATTTGAACTTCTTCACGTTCTGGATTTAACCCCAAAATACTGATCTCACCTTCTAAAGGTTCAAGTAATCCCAATAAAAGTTTTATCGTGGTTGTTTTTCCCGCTCCGTTTGGACCCAAAAGGCCAAAAACCTCACCATTATGAACATCAAACGAGATGCCGTTGACGGCTTTAACTTCCCCAAAAAACTTTTTCAGATTTCTAACAGAGATAATTTTATTGTCTATCATTCTAATGTTTCCTTTATAGTTTAAAATGCTGTTTTTACGGAAATTTCGGTATTACATATATATTTTTTTATATTTATTACTATATACTTTAGATATATAAATGTTATTAAACCTTCTACACCATTTATAAATTGACATATAAGCGAATTTTATCATTATATATAATAACATATAAACATATATTTGAATTATAATTCCGTAAAATCAATTTTCTATAATTTTTAATTAAATTTAATTCAATCCCTTTTTTGTTTAACAATTATAATAATTGACAAGATAACGATTACGGATCCAATTAGGTGAAAAATCGTAAAAACTGCTCCTAATATAAAAGTAGCAAAAATCGCGGTAACAACTGGAGTGGGTGATAAAACTATTGTAGCGTTCGACACATCCAAATATGATAACGTTTTATACCAACAGAATAAACCTAGGCCATAAACAGTTCCCATTACTATAAAGAAGAACCAATTTAGCGGATCGTAAAAAACATTGAATCCTACTGGTGAAAAAATCGCAAAAGTAATTATTAAAATGATACCACTTAGAGAATTTCTAATGAAAACCATTTGAATAGGAGTGACTTCTTTTCTAGTAAACAAAGGCTTAGTCATTGTGTGTCCTAACATCCACATCGCAGTTATTAATAATACTATCAAAACTCCAATTAAAGTCTCAATGTTCAAACTAAAAAAATCGAACGAACCTTCAGTTATTGCTATAACTAAGCCTATAAATAGCACGAATGAAAATATTATTTGAGTTTTTGTAATTTTTTCTTTTAATAACAAAAAGCCATACAACAATCCAAAGAAAACGGAAGTTTTTTGAGTTAAAGAACCATTTATAGCATCTGCTAATCGATATCCCACAAAAAATAGAAGTTGATTAACGCCAAAGATTATCCCGATAATAAGCAATAGCCAAAAATTTTTTCTCACACTATTTAATAGTGAGTAATTCGTCTTTAAATCAGGATTTCTGCTTCCATTCCTCTTATTTAATCGTAATTCTAAAAACATAAGAGGGAGAAACCAGACCGCTTCGATTAGGCATGTCATGGCTGCAAAAAGGTGGGAATCGATTGATATGGCCGAGATTGCTAATATCGGTTGAAATCCAACAAGGATAATGCCTAAAAATCCAAAAATCAAGCCTTTTCTTAAATTGTTAACCAAGATATCTAAGGAAAACCATAAAAAATTAAAAACTTTTACATTGGAAAAGAGAAGTAAAGCAATGTCCCTAACTTAAAGAAAAACATTAAAATTGATTAACTCCTTAAATTATTGATTATGAAAAGTTTCGAACGGATATGGACGGCGTTAAATCTTGAAGAACCAGATAGAATTCCAACCCATACAATCAATATAGATGGAAATGTCGCTGATCAAATTTTAGGTCGTCCTAAACGAAATGCCTTTGACATATTTGATGAGTTGGAAAAGAAATATCCCGATGATTGGGTAGATAAAATTAACGATATCCTGCTCGACATTGAAATCTCGACCTTTTCAAAAGCAGTAAGAGCTGGATACGATTTGGGATTTGATGGAGTGGGAGTACAATACATACCCTTCATCCTTGAAAGTCTAACAGAAATGACCGATATATTTGGAAAGAGACATAAAGTCAGAAATATCGAAGGTAATCCCTATCCTGATTATTACGGGGGATATATTAAAAATCGAGAAGATTGGGAAGCATATCCTAAACCTGACATGAAGGAAGAATATAATAAAGCTAAAAAATTTTATAAGGGCGTTTTGAGAAAATGTCGAGATATAAAGGATGATATCTGTATTTTCGCTCAGAATGCTTTAACCTCGGTGTTTCCTCCCGTATGGCAGGGAATGGGTATGCCAAATTTTGCTCGAGCTCTTAAAAACGATCCCAAACTAATCGAGGAACGGTTTCGCTTTAGTACAGACTACACACTAACTGTATTTAAGGCCTATTCTGATTGTGGCGCTAAGATCTTTCTAGAAGGTGGAGATATAGCTCACTCCGGAGGACCAATGATTAACCCGAAATATTTTGATAAGTACGTTCTTCCTCGTTTTCAAGAGGTTTCAGAAACAATTCACGAGTGGGGTGGGAAATATATATTGCATACTGATGGTGATATCACTACTCTCTTAAACTTCATTGTTGAGTCCGGATTTGACGGTCTTCAATGTCTTGAACCACCCTTGGTTGATCCATATTTAGTCAAAAAGAAAGTAGGCGACAAATTGTGCTTGTCGGGGAATATCGATACAAGACATATTCTAGTGGATGCAACAAAAGAAGAAGTGGAACAGGCCGTTAAAAATGCAATAAACGCACTGGCTCCTGGAGGTGGTGGCATGATATCCCCTGCTAATTTTCATCCCGGTATGTCAGTTGAGCGTTTAAGGTGGATGATTAAAGCTGCAAATAAATTTGGGAATTATCCATTACAAGAATAATTTTAAAATTCGACTCATTTTTATTTGATCTTATACTCCCTTTTTCCCTCTAACAATCATAAAAATGGAGAATATAACAATACTAGTCCCGATTAAATGAAAAAATGTAAACATCGTTCCAAGGATTATGAATGAGAAAAAAGCGGAGACTATTGGTGTAAGGGAAATAATAATACTTGCTTTCCCGATTTGAATATACGTTAAACTTTTGTACCAGAAATATAGAGAAGCTCCGTAGTCAATCGCCATGAACAGAAAAAACATAAAGTTATAAGGATCAATGATGATAGCGAAGTTTCCAAGTGGGAAGATTAGAAAATAAAGTACAGTTAGCAGTACCCCTGAAATTAAATTCCTTAGGAATACTACTTGAGAGGGAAATAATTCATTTCGTTCAAAGCCTATTTTTGTTAGCGTATGTACTAATGTAAAAAGTAATCCGCTAAAAAGAAGAATAAGAACACCTAGATTAAACTTAAGTAAATTTAAGGAACCTTCAGTAATCGCAATCACTAGTCCAAAAAACAATAGAACGCAAAACAGAATTTGGACTTTAGATATCTTCTCCTTTAAGAACAGAAATCCGAACAGTAAAGCAAAGATGATCTCAGATTTCATAGTCAAGGAGCTTATAATTGGTCCTGCAAGTTCGTAACCAATATAAAGTAGAATTGGGACTGCGCTAAAAGTTAATCCGATAGTTATTATAACTTTAATATTTGATTTTTTTTTCCAACCGTGAATTAGAGATGAATTCTTTTCATTTGATATTGGATCATTTGATAACTCTCTTTTTAATTTACCCCTTTCTATTAAAAATATAGGGAAAAAGAGTATAGCTTCAATCAAGGCTGTAATTGCTCCAAATAAATAAGGATCGATTATATTGGGCCGTGCAATAGAAATTACAGGCTGCAATCCAATTGTAAAAATACAAATCGAAGCAAAAATGATTCCTTTTTTTAAATTATAATTTTCCACGCTAACTTCCAAATTGAGTAAAATTTTTTAATTGATCTGAATTAAAAACAGGTCCATCTTTGCAAACAGTGATATTGTGATCATTTCCTATACAACAAGAACCACATAATCCTAACCCACATTTCATTTTTCTTTCCAGACTAGCTTGAATTTTAATATTCTTTAAGTTCGCTAGTTCAAGAACTTTTTTCATCATAGCTTCGGGACCACATGTAACAATCAAATCAAAATTCTCTCTGTTAATAATTTCTTCAATTGGATCAGTTACTACACACTTCTTACCTATGGATCCATCTTCTGTAGTACACATCGTATCAGGAATCAATCCTATTAACCTTTCTGCGAAAATCAACGAATCCTCATCTCTAGCTCCAATAGCAACTTGTACATTTGTCTTATTTTGCTTCAAAATATCTACTAAACTCGTTAACGCTGCGATCCCCATTCCTCCTCCTACTAGAAGGATGTTTTTAGAATCTTCATAATTAAACGAATTCCCAAAAGGGCCTCGAACTCCGATTGAGTCTCCTTCACCCAATTTGAACAATTTGGTTGTTCCCTCTCCTATTTTTTTAACGGTTATTTCAATGAGGTCTTCATCTATGTTCGAGATGGACATTGGTAGAAAGTCAACATCAGGAAGCCATAATATGACAAACATTCCCGGTTTGTATGCATCCGCAATCCTCGAGTTTCTAATAACAAAACTTCTAATTTCCGAGGAATGTTCTGTTATAGATTCTAGCTTCACAATATCGGTTTTATTTCTGGTTAGGTCTAATACCAACTCCTTCATATTGTGTTCTAATGGCTCCGTTTCGATAAAGTTTTGTTCAACTGCTAAATCAAAAACTTCTTTACCTCTTTCTGTTCTCACAATTACAGTATTCCACCCATCTTTACTACCAATTTTTCCAATTGATAAATCTGCGAACGACGCTGAGTAATCAGAACAAGAAAAACAAGCATTTCTAATCGCTTTATCGTATAGATAATTTAGTGGAATCTCCTTTACAGTAGCATTACTGGTTAATTTCATGCAATAATTATCTTTATCAGTATTTATTTTCTCTATCTCGCTAGATTTAATCCCGAATTCGTTAAATGTGATATCTAATAATCGATTATAATAAGTACCAAAACAAAAGGTCCCTATAGCTAATGTTACTAAATCATACGCCTCGTAATCAAATGCGGGATGGTTCTGTAATTTCCTTAGAGCCTGAACCTGACAGGGAGTTCCTACAACGGCAATATCTAAGTTTTCTTTATTAATGGCATCTCCTAAAAGTGAAAGTAATGGACCTTGACTTGGTTTATATCCAGCTCCTTTGAAAATATCTTGTGAATTTTGGGCTATTATCGGAATAGGCTTAAAGTTTTCGTCTTTATCAGTAATAATAGAACAATCAATCAAACCGTTTTCCAAGGCCAACCATAATAGCCCTGACAATGGACCAGCGTTCTCTGGCACGCTCTCTCTTGCTTTATCTGTGAGCTTTATTGAAGCAATTTCTAGATAATGCCCCAAAATCTTATCGTGCTTCTTTCCGAAAACCCACTTATCTAATAATGATAAAGGAATAGCTTCAGTTTCCGTTTTTGGACAGAGATTGTAACAAAGACCGTATCCGTCTCTACATGTGTTCACATCTTTACAGGACCCATCTTCGATGGGAATCTCCTTTTCTTTATCAAATTGAATATTTGTACAGAATGCTCCACACGCTCCACAGTATACGCATTTTCCGGTTTGAATTATTTCTTCAGATAATTCCTTCCATCCTTTTTGAATCTTCCCGATGTACATCCTAATCTTTCCCCTCCTTTAGTTGCTTAAGAAACGTTTCTGCTTCTTGTTTTCCTAATTCGAACGCCTCTAAATTCTGATTAATGGTAGCACTAGGGACGAATTTTTTAATAGTTTCCATAGCTGATTGCTCAGAAAAAATTCTTGATAGGATAGTAAAACCTCCAAATAAAATTGAATTTCCAAACACAATGTTACCAAAACGTTCTACTGCTATTTTTTGGATAGGAATTCCAATCGCTTTTTCAATACGTTTTGCAGCTCGAAAATTTTTTATCGTAGAAGTATCCCAAATCAGATATCCGGTATTTTCATCCTTTTTAAGATGATCTGGTTTTACATTTTTAGCAGCTTCTTCTGAAAGTACAACTAGAAAATCGTAAGGTTGTATAGCTTTTGGATAATCTATCAATTTTGTATTTTTATCTAAATCTATAACCACTTCCGCCCAACATTTTCCTCCACGAGCAGATGAACCGTAAGCCTCAGTTTGTGTAGCTGCTAAGTCTCCAAATAATGAACTTGCGTTAATTATCATTTTCGAAAGAGTTATTACTCCTTGCCCCCCATATCCTACAATCCTAACCTCATATCTACTCATTTTTAATCATCCCCCATAGCAAATTTCTGAATCTTGGAATACACTTCTGAGTACTCAGGTTTACTATTATCGTAGTGAAATTCCCCTATAACATACCTATTAAAAAGTTCGTCTTCATCCATAAATTTTGCTTGGTTTTTTTTAACACTATTTCTTTTTATCCAATCTATCATTTTTCCGCCAGTGTCCATTCTATTACCGGTAAGACCTTGATTTTCAGCACCGAGATTATCGAGATTTTTCCTCCCAAAATATGTTAAACAAGGAGTAATTACTTCAATCACTGAAGTTCCTTTATGTTTTAAAGCTTTTTTGAAGTACTTCATAAGCGTTCGTGGATGTGCTACTGTGGTTCTAGCAATATATGTCGCACCTGCAGCTAATGCCAGTTTTACGGCATCGCTTCTATTTTCAAAAGTTTTATACGGAGTAGTCGTACTTTTTGCCCCATACAATGTAGTTGGAGCACTTTGACCCCCTGTCATACCATATATACTGTTATTAAAAATGAGGATAGTACAATCAACATTTCTACGACATATATGAATAAAGTGATTTCCACCAATTCCTAAACAATCACCATCACCCGTAAATACAATAGGTTTTAACTTGGGATTTGCCATTTTCATTCCTGTAGCTAATGCTGGCGCACGGCCATGAAGTGTAAAAATTTTTTGAGACTTATGATGAGCTATTGTTACTATCTGAGTATAGCATCCAATACCAATAATTAATGGATATAGTTTATGATCTAATTTTTCATCCTCGAACACTCGAGTAAAAATATGACCTATAATACCATACCCACATCCTGCACAGAATAGTGAACTGTAATTGCCATATAGATTACCTCCAAATGAAAACTTAACATAGGGATGATCTGGTTTCTCTGTCGGATATCGTGGACCTAAATCTGCCATTATTATGATACCTCCTTTATTATTTTTAATATCTCATCTGGATGGTGAATTTCACCCACTTTGGGAATTTTAATTATCGGTGTTTCACGTTTTTTAACTCTTTCTACCTGTTCCGCGATAATTCCTGTATAGTTCAATTCAGGAATAATTATTACTTTTGCATCTTTAACCACATTTCTAACTTTCTCGTCAGGAAATGGCCAAACAGTTATTAACCTAAATACTCCAACTTTTATCCCCCCTTCCCTAGCTATGTCAACAGCACGATAACTAGCCCTCACAGGTAGGCCATAGGCTATAATAACAATATCTGCATCTTCTAATCTATATTCTTCAGTTATTGAAATTTCATCAATCTTAGAGTTTACCTTTTCAATCAATACTTCTATGAACATTAAAGCATTAGATATTGGAAATCCTAAATTATTATGGGGTAATTGGAGAGATGTGATTGGAAAATGATCTGTTCCGACTATTGGAGGTTTTGGGATAATATATTCTCCCGTCTCATTATTTTTATAAGAGTACATTTTAGAATCATCTTGAGGTATTTCACGGTTAATTACTTTCTTTATTATTTCTTCTTTGGGTGGAATGTAAATGGGCTCGTGAAGATGACCTAAATAGGCATCGGAGAGAATAAACACAGGACATCGATAAGTTTCAGCAAAATTAAAAGCAGTAATCGTTAAATCAAAGAGTTCTTGGCAATTCATAGGCGCTAATGCAATAACTTGAAATTCTCCATGGCCTGCAAAACGTATTAATCCTAAATCGTTATGATGCGGAGCGGTTACAGGTCCATGACTTCCAGGACCAACGCGTTGAACATCACAAAAAACAAAAGGAATTTCTAGATTTGCTGCCATTGAGATTGTTTCAACCATTAAAGAAAGGCCAGGCCCAGAAGTCGCTGTCATTGCTTTTGCTCCGGCTAAGGATGCCCCCATGACCGCATTAATTGATGCTAATTCGTCTTCCATTTGAATACAGCTCCCTCCAACCTCTGGTAATCGTTTTGCAAGATATTCTATAACTTCAGTAGAAGGAGTTATTGGATATCCTCCAAAAAAGCTTAAACCTGCAGCTAATGCACCTTCTGCCATAGCAACATTTCCCATCATAACATATTTTCCTTCTGGCAAATATCTTTTAGTATTTTTTTCACTCATTTATTTTTTTCACCACCCTAAGTTTTAGCTTTTTTAGGTTTAATTTCTTCTTCATCTAGAACATAAATACACCAATCAGGGCACCCATATTCGCATCTTCTACAACCTGTGCAATACTTCGCCTTCCCTTCCTTAACTTGAGGAATATAAGCAATTCTCATATTCAATTCATCGCTGAGTTCTAAAATACCAGTGGGGCATAAAGAAATGCACATTTGACACCCTCCACATCGATTTTTATTGAGAAACAGTGAAAATTTCTTCTCTTCATTGTCCAATAATTTTGGTATTGTAATCAACTCTCTTATTCTTTCAATTAAGTTATAAAATATTTCAGATGTTTTAAATTTCAATTAATTTAATATTAAGTATAAGTAGATAAAAGCTTAAATAAAATAATATCAAATTTTTTTAAAAAATCATATTTAATTATTATCATGACAAAATTAATTTATTTAGGCTGCTTGTCCAATTCCAAATATGAGAATACATCTGCCAACGCTGTTAAAATTATCAAATCAATCGATCCAGATTTCACGGTTTTAGACGATGTTCCATGCTGTGGGGCCTTGTCATATCATATTGGCAATGGTATCGAGTTAAAAGAGCATATAGAATTTGTAAATAAGTGGTTTAAAGACAGCGGCGTTTCCGAGATCGTAACTACTTGCGCGGGATGCTATAATTATCTAACAAAATATTATCCTCAATTCTTAGGAAAAGAATTCCAAGTTAAAGTCAAGCATTTCCTTCAATTTCTCGCTGAACCAGAAAACATTTCAAAATTAGATTTTAAGCACGCGGGGAAGAAATTAAAAGTAAGTTACCACGATGCCTGTCATTTAAGAAATGCTGTGATTCCTATAATTGAAGAACCACGACAGATCCTAAACTCAATCAAAAATATAGAAGTTAAGGAAATGGAAAATAATAGAACAAATAGTATATGTTGTGGTGCGGGAGGAGGAGTCTACTCAATATTCAAAGAAAATAGCGATTACAATTCAAAACTGATTTTTGATCAATTGAATCGTGGCAAAGTACTACTTACTGCATGTCCATTTTGTTTCACTGCTTTAACTCGAATCAGGGAAGAACATAAAATCAAGAAACCGGTGATTAAATTTGAAGATTTTATTGTAAACCTTATGGAAGGAGGTAGTCCTCTAAATGAATGAGAACGGAAAGGAATTATACGACTCGGTGAAGAAAAAAATTGATAAATCCCTAGAAGAAGAGACCTTAGAAAACCAATTTGGGACATTCTGGAAAATGGCTTGTAAGATTAAAACTAGACAGCACGACTTAAGGTATCTATACGATAATTCAAGTCGAGAATTTGTCGATAAATATCGAGATAATCTTATCGATATGCGAGAAGATTTTGTTAACAACATGGAGTCATATGTTGAAAAATGTATTTATATAATGCGTAAAAAGAACTTTACCGTTCACTATGCAAAAACAAATGAAGAAGCTCAAACAATATTTATGGAGGAACTAGGAGATAATAAAGTCATATACAAATCAAAGTCAACCGAAGCTAAAGATATTGGAATTATAGATGTTCTAAAGAAAAATGAGGTAAAAATTAAGGAAACTGATTTGGGGGATGTGATGGTTCAACTATTCGACTACAAATTACCGAGTTTTCAAGTAGGTCCAGGAGCTCACTTTACTGAAGAAGAAATAGCTAACAAGATTAAAGAGGTATATGGTGTAGAACTCGAACCTAAAGCTCAAGCTATTGTCGATTATTTTAGAAATACATATAGAAAAGAATTGCTTAATGATGTAAAAATCTCACTAACATCAGCAAATGCTATTTCTGCTGAAGATGGAACAATAGTCTTAGGAGAAAACGAAGGAAACATCAGTTTAATTACACGAGCTACTGAAAAGCATATCGTAGTCTGTGGTATTACAAAAATTGTTCCTACTATATTTGATGCAATATTAATGACAAAATTACAGTCTCGAATTAACAATGTCTCTTTCAATTACATAAGTCTCATTTCGGGACCGTCTAATACTTCTGATATACAAGGGTCAAGTGTTCAAGGCATGTATGGTGCAAAGGAAGTAGTCGTTATCCTTGTTGATGATTGGCGAACTAAAGCTGTTAAAGAAAATCTCTTTTACGCGGATTTCTTGAAATGCGTTGGCTGTAAATCTTGTATATTTCCCTGCACAGCTTCACGAGCTTTTGGAAATACTTACGCATCAAAATATGGGTTAGGTGCCACTGCTATAATACGAGATTATATTCACAACGGAATCGAAGCTGCAGTAAAGGATGGTCTTTTTCTCTGCACAGGATGTGAAAACTGCTATCACTGGTGCCCTGTTTCAATAAATTGTGGGGAGATTCTTAAAGATATGAAAAAAGAAGCAACAGAAAAAGGTCTAGCCCCCCCTCACTTAGAAAAATATAAAGAGAAGATATTTAAGGATAAAAATCCGTTTATTTAATCTTTCTTTTTCTTATTTACAATGCATATACTGGAATGGTGCTGCTGTATTTCTCCAAATCGCTATGTCGTTAAATCCTAATTTTTCTGCTTGAGTTTTTTCACCATTTAATACATTATTCATCTTTAACCATAGTACTTCAGCAAGTTCTTCCACGGATTTTTCTCCTTTAATAATTGGACTCATATCGACATCTATGTTTTCTGCCATCCAATCACAAGTTTTTGGATTACCACATGATTTAACTACTGGAACTACAGGATTTCCACAAGGGCTTCCTCTTCCTGTTGTCATGACAATAATGTTTGCTCCAGCTGCTGCTAAACCCGTCATAGATTCAACGTCCAAACTAGGTTCTATCATCAACCACAAACCTTTCCTTTTAGGTTTCTCTGTGTACTGGATTAGTCCTTGAATTGGTGCTTTTCCCGCTTTAGCTATGGTCCCTAAACTCTTTTCTTCGATAGTCGTTAATCCGCCCTGCATGTTACCAGGAGTGGGTTGGACTCCGAAAAAATTTATGTCTAATCCTTTAAGATTTTCTAAAAATCCCGAGAGTAACTCATGTATTTGCTCTGCAACACCCTTATCAATTGCTCGTTGAATTAACAAATGCTCAGTTCCAATCCATTCCGTAAATTCTGGCAAAATAGATGTCCCTCCATATTTAACGATTCTATCTGATATAACTCCTAACGCCGGATTAGCTGATATGCCCGAAATTGAATCTGATCCCCCACATTCTAATCCTAATACTATGTGAGAGAAATCAAAAGGTTCCCTTTTTAATTCTTTTGCTTCTTCTGAAAAACTATTCCCAAGTTTAACACCTTTCTCTATGGCTGCTGGTGATCCTCCCTTAACTTCTTGTAAGTCATAAAATTCTACCGGTTTTTTTGATTTCTTAATGTTTTTAGCTAATAATCTACTACTGATGTTTTCGCAGCCTAACCCAACAACCACAGCCCCGAATACATTCGGATTAATTCCTAAACCAATTAATGTGTTTAAAGTGTTGCTATAATCCGGGCCAAATTGGCCGCATCCTAAGGGGTGAGTAATTGCTACACCACCGTTTACTTTATCAGCGATTTGCTGAACTATGTGGTTTACGCACACGACCGATGATATAATAGCAATGTGATTTCTTATTCCTACTTCTCCATTTTGTCTCTCAAACCCCATAAATTCTTCCATCATTCTTTTAACACCTCCTTCAGATACTGACTTGTGAGATTATGAGTATGTATCCAATCTCCTCTCTTTATATCTTTGATAGCAATTCCTATCGACTGACCGTACTTCTTTACGAGATCACCTTTGTGAATGTCTCTTAAAGCGAACTTATGACCTAGGGAAATATCTTGGTTAATCACGACGGAATTTCCATTTATTTCAAATTTCGTATGTTTTTGGATATCGTTTAGGGTTGTCGCGCAATTATCAGTTAAATCCATTCTGATGTAGTTTTTCCTTCGATTAAGCATAAATCTTTTCTTTTTAACTAGATTCTATTATGACTTTTAAACTTTCTAAACATTTAAATTATTTAATAATTTCACTTGCAACATATTTCTAAAAATTATCGCTTAGGTGTAAATAAATAAGATGCCAAATGGATATTTAGGTAAAATATTATGGGTAAATCTTACTGAAGAGACATTTCAAGAAGAAAATTTACCCGAAGAAGTGTATCGCCAATATCTCGGAGGATATGGACTTGCAACAAAATTAATTTATCAAAATACTGCAGCAAAAATAGATGCTTTATCACCTGAAGCAATCTTAGGATTTTTCCCTGGATTGTTAACAGGTTCAGTAGCGCCACTAACTGGTCGATTTATGGTGGCCGGAAAATCACCTCTAACAGGAACGTGGGGTGATTCTAACTGTGGAGGTTTTTTCGGTCCAGAAATTAAAAAATGCGGTTACGATGCCATATTGCTTAAAGGTGCGGCGAAAACTCCAAAGCTAATAACAATTTTAGATGGAGAGAAGCAAATATTAGACGCTTCAGAATTTTGGGGTTTAGATACGGTTGAAACTGAAGATAAACTGCTTGATAAATATGGTAAAGCTCAAGTAGCTAGTATAGGTCAATCAGGAGAAAAACTATCTTTAATTTCTGGAATTGTTACAGATAAAGCTAGACTTGCAGGAAGATCTGGATTAGGCGCTGTGATGGGCTCTAAAAAATTAAAAGCAATCGTACTAAGGGGAAGTCAATCTATAAACGTATTGGATAAGAAAATGTTACTTGAGACCACTAAGACATATAATGAATCGATTCAAAAATCTACTAGAAGATCAATAGAGGCTTGGAAATCTATGGGAACCACTTTTGGGAACGTAATATCCTTCCAAATTGGAGATACTCCTTGTAAAAACTGGGGGGGCACGAAAGAAGATTTCCCAGATGAAAAAGTGAATAAACTAGCTGGAACGGAATTGTTAAAGTATAAACAAAAATCATATGGGTGTTTTTCCTGTCCTGTTCAATGTGGGGCCATTATGAAAGTTCCCGAAATTAACATCGAAGAAACTCACAGACCAGAATATGAGACCTGTGCAAGTTTCGGTCATTTGCTTTTAAACGATGATCTTATGTCTATATTTACTGCTAACGATCTTTGTAACCGCGCTGGTTTAGATACGATTTCAGCTGGTGGAACCATAGCTTTTGCAATTGAATGTTTTGAAAATGGACTTATAGGTGTGGATGATACTGATGGTATTGACTTGACATGGGGAAATTCGGTAGCAATAATTGAGATACTGAATAAAATAATTGCTCGGGATGGAATTGGTGATATATTAGCAGATGGAAGTAAAATTGCTTCTGAAAAAATAGGTAAAGGCAGTGAAACCTATGCTATCCATGCTTTGGGACAAGAACTTGGAATGCATTCACCCAAATATTACAAGAGCATGGGTGCTTCTTTTGCCTTTGATCCTACTCCCGGGAGACATACAACTGCTTGTCTAGATATGATAGCTGGAGGACCTATGATTAAACCTGACGGATTATTCGAAGGCTTTACCCTACCAAGTAAATTTAAGAGACCTGGCGAAGAAAGAAACGAAGCCGTGAAGTTAGTTGCTGGATTATGGCAAAGTTTTAACAGCTTAGGATTATGTGAATTCCTAGCGTTCTTTCAGCAATATCCCTTGAAAGAAATCATCAAATCAATTGTTGGTTGGGAGCTAGCTATGGACGAGTTAATTAAAACAGGGCTTAGAATACAAACTCTAAGACAAGCGTTTACTCTCCGTGAGGGTGTAGATATAATCAATAGTAAACTATCTGACAGAGCTGTTTCTATAGATTACTTAGAAGATTACAAAGGTTATTGTGAGAAAATGGGTTGGAATCCCGAAAATGGTTATCCCCTGAAAGAAACTCTAGCAGATCTTGATTTAGATTTTGTCGAAAAAGATTTATATTAAGTTAATTTTCTATTTTTTTTCTTTTTTTTTTACACAAATTCAATTTTTCAAGAAAACTTTCTTCCATATCCCCTATAAGTTTTAAATTTATCAATTATCTCGCCTTTACTATAAATAAAAACTTCATTAAAGTGCTCTAACGGTTCCCCAGCTTTTCCAAACCTACAAAAGATTGGATCTCCTAGATTCAATTCAATCTTTTTTGCATCAAAGATAAAGGGCGTTTGAACTTCCCCAAACCTTTCATCTTTCGATGTATTTAAATTTTTTGGCATAACGGGGATTGGCATAGCTCTCACGCTTCCTGAACTCACATAACCTCCTGAAAACGCAGTAGCAATACCGCGTTGTGGTTTTCTAACGATTTGAAGAACGAAAAATAAGGATGGTACATATTCATTTAAAGATTTAATGGTATCGAAAATGTGCGATTTAAAGAGCAAAGATCCTATCCCTATTTCGGTTATAGATGGTTCGATTGCTGTTTCTTGATAACATCCAGATCCTCCCCCATTTACAACTTCAGGCTGGAAACCTTCATTATTAAGGGCATCCACAACAGATTGTCTCCATAAATTTACGTGTTTCCTTGATCTTTTCTTAGCAAATCTGAGTAACATCTTATTATCTCCAATACTAGCGTTTTGAGCTTCATAACCCATAATCCCTCGAAAATTCAAATTTTGCTTTTTACTAATGAAACGCGCGAGATTTACTACTACTTCAGGTTTTCTAATCGGACTTCTATAAACACCAACATTTCTTCCTAATAATTTATCTGCAACATCAATTTCAATTAACGTACTAAACTCTACATTATTTTTACCAGCAAGGTCATCTAAAAGATCGATCTGTTTAGTATCATCTACCATAACTGTAATACTTACGCCTTCTATTTTGGCCGCTTGACATAGTTCTCCCACATCAACTTTAGAGATAGTAGGGTAACCTAATAAAATATCTTCAGTTTTATAGTTTTCGGCGTAAAAAAAAGCTTCAGCCGAGTTATAAGTGAAAATACCGTTCACAAAATCCTCTTTCTCCACTTTATTTACCAACTCAGGTACTCTAACAGATTTTGTACATAACCTTAAACTTTTTTTTGTTTTCCTAAGATAAGCGCCAACTCTCTCTAAGTTCTGATTGAAAGCATCAAGATCGCATATCACGAGAGGAAATTTCTCTTTTTTAACTAAATTCTTTAATTCTTCATAAGTAGAAGTTATAATCATATTTCATTCAACCTTCCTAACAGTATATTAAGTGATAATACATGAAAATTTCTTTTTAGCTTTTGGTAAAAGGACAAAACTACATGAATATGATAATTTTGATGAGTGTTAAAAAAAAAAAAAAAAAAAATTGAACTACAATACTGCGATTGCACTAATTTCTACCATCATGCTAGGAAGAGGTAAATTGGATATTTCCACAGTAACCCTTGAAGGGTAAGCTTTTGAAACACCGTTATCATCAAAAAATTTTTTGTAAACTCCATTCATTTCACTAAACTCGCTAATATTTTTTAAATATACTGTCGTATTGACTATACTCGAAACTTTGCCGCCCCCTGCTTCTACGATCTTCTTTATTTTATTTAAGGTAGATAAGGTTTGTTCTTTAATATCTTCATCAGATTGTGCCGAACCTTGACCAGAAATAAATATTATATTACCAGCTTTAATACCTGAATTATAAGGTCCAGCAACGGGAGTTCCCGGGTTAATCATTTCAATTTCTGGCATAATTAAATTAACGCTCACTTATTTTAATAGATTTTTATCCTAATTAGTTTGAAAAAAGAAAAAGTATCACTGACCTTCTAGTCTCTAATAAAAACGAAAAAGATATTTGATAGCGATCCTATTTTTATTTATTATTTAAGCTAATTTAGATGAACAATATTATGTCTAAAAAACTATCAACTCAACCGCTTCGAGGAATGGAAGATTATTATCCCCCCGATTTACGGGAAACAAACTGGATAATTGATACTATACGAGATATCGCGGATTTGTATAGTTATGAAGAATTTGAAAGTCCTAAATTGGAACCCATTGAAATTTTTGCTGCTAAATCTTCTGATGAATTAGTAAATGAACAATCTTTTATAGTTGAGAAGAAAGAAGGAGAAAAACTAATTTTAATTCCTGAACTAACTCCGTCATTGGCACGAATGATTACTGCGAAGAGACAGGAGTTAAAGAAACCTGTTAGATGGTTTTCAGTTCCTACATGTTATCGCTACGAAAGACCTCAAAAAGGTCGAAAACGTGAATTTAAACAAATTAATATTGATATCCTTGGAGAAGATAGTCTTTATGCAGACCTTGAGATATTTAACATCATCGTTGACATTTTTTCTGAATTTAATGCTACATCAGAACAATTCCAAATTTGCTACAATAATAGGCGTTTTATAGATTCCGTTTGTGAAAAAATCCTACAAGTTCCAAAAGAAAAAATACCATTGGTATATAAAATATTAGATAAAGCTGAAAAGATGGAAGATTCAGAATACGAGAAGTATATTCTAGATTATTTTCAAAATGAATTGATAATCCAAGGCATTCTTAAGCTAAAGGAAGCTAAAAATCTAGATGATTTATTAAACAAATTTGATGAGATTTCCGATGAATTTTACGAATCCAAAGGTTATAAAGAATTAACTTCATTTAAACAACTCCTAGAAGATGCGGGGATTATAGAGTATTGTATTTTTACTCCAAGTGTTGTGCGTGGTCTGGATTATTATACTGGAATAGTTTATGAAGTTTTTGATACAGGAAAAGAAAACACTAGGAGTATTTTTGGTGGAGGACGCTATGATGACCTTTTAAATCTATTTTCTGATGAAAAAATTACGGGAACTGGATTTGGAATGGGTGTATTAATGTTCTCTTTATTCCTAAAAGCCTATGATTTAATACCTGAAGAAATTCGAGAGAAAGATTATACTGATACTATTTACATTTCCTCAATTAGCGAAAAAGTATCCGATTACGCATTAAGATTAGCTCAAATGATTAGAGCTGAAGATTTTCCTTGTATAGTGGACTATCGCTTTTCAAACCTTAAAAACCAATTGAGTAAAGCCAACGAGCTAGGGATTCTGATTGCATTGATCATTGGTCCAAAAGAAATGGAAAAAAACAAAGTTACAATAAAAAATATGAGAACAGAGGAGCAAGAAACAATAAAAATTGAATCCCTCCTTGATAAAATTTACGATATAATTGAAGAATCAGAATCCTAAATTATCGAACAAATTAAATCGAATCCTTTTCTTTTCGAACTTTATTTATTCTTAATATAACAGATCCATGAGTTAGAATTGAAATCAAAATTAAGCATATTGGAATTGTCCAATCTGTAAATATTGCACAAATTCCTGCTAAAAACACAAGAAATAGTCTTGTATCGCGTCCTTGAATTGTTCTGGAAAAATTTATACCTTCTTTTAACTCAACTTTAGCAGCAGTATAACTTATTGAATAAGTTCCCAAAATAGTAATTATTCCTAATAAAAACGCATGTGTTATTGTAAGGACATTTAGCGAATAAAATGTAAGACCTATAAATATGATAACATCAACATAACGATCAATCACAGAGTCAAAGAAACCTCCAAAAAAAGAAGCTCTCCCATTTGCACGGGCTACTTCCCCATCAGAACCATCAATGATACTTGCTACTTGAACCAAAACGCCTCCCAAAATAGGAAAATTCATAAAAAAAAAAATAGAACCGATAATTCCAGTTAAAGCTGATATAATAGATATTAAATTGGGGTTACTATTTGGTCGTATATGCAGAATTAGTTTAGTTATTGGACGAGAAAAATGTCTGTTTATATATTTTGAAACCAGACCATCTCCTTTTGCTGGCATTTCAATCAATTGTTTACTCAAAAAATTAGTTCATTATGCTTACTAAAATTTTATAGGATTTAATATCTTTTATGTCTGTGTGATAGGAATTTCAATTCGTGCTAGTTGGGATTTTGAAAAAGATTTAAATTCGATAATTGACCAAAATATTGATTTCTGTGAAATTCAGTTAGATAATCCTATATTTAAATTCCAAGAACATCTAAGCAAAGCTAAAAACCTTATGGATAAGTTATGTTCAAAAGACATACAGCTTTCATTCCATTTATCATTTATTGATTTGAATATTGCTTCATTAGATAATAAAATACGGTGTTATTCAAGTAAATTACTGAGAAAGGAAATAGAGTTTGTAAAAACATGGAAACCTCTTTATGTTGTTGCACATACTGGAAAGATTAGTGAAACTTTTTATAAAATCCCTTCAATTAAAGAAAATGGACATAGACAACAAGTTAAATCAATATCAGAATTATTAATAACTGCTAATTCTTATTCAATACCATTCGCAATTGAAAATCGACAAAAATCACTAACCGTTGGTTTGATCGAAAAATTAAATGATTTTCATTATTATCATCGCGTATTCCCTTCTTTGTACTTTCTACTTGACATAGGACACCTGAATACCTTTTATCTTGACCCTAACGCAATAATACAGGTTATTAAGGATATTTGTGATTTTCCCTTGGTTGGAATTCATTTATCAAACAACTTTGGGAAAGATACACATGGAAATTTAGAAGAAGGAACGATTAACTTTATACAACTATTTTCAAAAGTAAAAAATCTTAAAAACAAAAAGCTAATAATTGAAAATAAATCCTTAAAAGACACTTTACAGAGTTTACATTTTTTAAAAAAAATGTTGTAGGAAAAATATGAATAATTTATACTAAAATCAGCTTATTATTAGCACAACAATCCACTAAATCTAAAAAATAATCTTCTACTATTGTTTTCAAAAACCAAACCTTATATAACTGATAATCTTATTTGTTTAATATATGGATTAATAATTTTAATATGAATGAAATTCAAAAATATTTTTATACACTTTTAGAAATTGGTATATTAATATTATTGAATTAAAATTATTTAATTGTGGGAAAAATATTTGACAGAAAGTAAAGTTCTGAAATTTTAAATACCTTATCGTTACATAATCCTACAATTAAAAACAATCAATTAAAAAAGAAGATTGCAATGATTAGTGTTAATAAATTAGAAGCTTTAATTCTAGCAGCGGGTTATTCTAGCCGATTTAATTTTAAAGATCGTAGGTTTAATAAGTACCTGTTAAAATTAAATAATTCAAATATTTTAGGATATATTATCGCTGGGATGATAAAAACTGGAATTGAAAAAATAACCATAGTGACAAGCAAAATATTACCTGAAAGACAAAAATATAGAAAAAAGATTCTAAAATCCATAGCTCATTCATGTATTGATTATAAAAATATTGAACTAATTATTATTGAAAATAAGAATCCAAAGAGAGAAAATGGATATAGTCTTTCTCTAGGTCTTAGTACAATTTCTTCAGAATATACTTTACTTTCAATGGCAGATCATATTTTCTCACAAAATGTATTTTCTAAATTGATAAAAAGCTATAAGAAAAAAGATATTCTCTTAGCAACTGATCCCATGTATAATAAAGGATATTACGACAAGGATGATGCTACAAAAGTATATGGAGAAAAAAATCTTATTAGCAAAATTGGAAAGGGTTTAAAGAACTATAACCGCCTAGATATGGGTGTTTTTCTATTTAAGACTAAAGACATTAAAAAAATTTGTAAGAAACTCGAATCTGGTTTTCACAAATTTGGTGTAACAGATGTTATTAATACAGCATTGAAATCAGATTTATCAGTTGGTTACTATGATTTTCCGAATACGATTTGGCTCGATATAGATGATCGCAAAAACTATCGTCAACTAAAAAGACTTTTTAATAAAACTTCAAGCCTTCATCCTTTTGGTTTAGTTCCCACAAATCATATTGCTTATAACACAAAAACTACTGAGGTGAATAATTATTAGTAAAATTAAAATTGCCATTTCTGGACTTGGTAATTGTGCTAGTGCTTTAATTCAAGGAATCCAATTTTATAAAAATAAAAAGGATACTGATGCTATTGGCTTAATGCATTGGGATATTGGTGGATATGAGCCAAATGATATTGAAGTTGTTGCAGCTTTTGATATAGACCAGAGGAAAGTTGGAAAAGATGTATCGGTAGCTATTTTTCAA
>Ga0114922_10001720_pt1 | contig 20712 bp, 16 predicted proteins | sample AartaG_FD_100975 | JGI IMG/M metagenome (GOLD analysis project Ga0114922, IMG submission 100975) | Deep subsurface microbial communities from Aarhus Bay to uncover new lineages of life (NeLLi) - Aarhus_00045 metaG | ecosystem: Environmental > Aquatic > Marine > Oceanic > Sediment | place...
ACCTTTGTCATTCATAGTCGTGATGTAATAGAAACTCTTGTGTAAATCTAAACCTGTGTAAAGCATCGCTGTACCTCCTTGAGCTATATTATGCTCTTTGAGGTCAGCGTTTTCATGACATCAAATTGTTGCCTCATTACACTATCTAGCGCTCTATGGTGATGATGGGCCAGCTACCGTTGAACAATCCTGACTTTTGTTTAGTTAAGGTCAGCCAAAGTCCCCAATGCCTTGTTGGGCTAGGGACCACTCCCTTTGCCATTGGAGATCCACAAGCTTATAATCTATCCGTGAACAATCTGGCAGAGAAGTAAGAAATGGAAGCGGTAGGAATTGACCTCGCCGGGGTGGAATCTCGCCCCACAGAGCTGTGCCTGATGGATGGCAACCTCCAGGCAAGCACTAGACTGCTCTACAGTCTGTGATGGGGCTGCTATCTTTCGAACATAATGGCAGTAAGTGTGATCAAGCAAGGTGATAAGTACTATAGCCTTTACTTCTGGTCGGAGTGACATTGTGAATATGGCAAAAAAGGACCGCATTTACTACGGCTGGGTAGTAGTGGTAGCCTTTCTTTTTATCGGGATTATTAGCTATGGCATAAACTACTCCTATGGCGTGTTCTTCAAATCTCTATTGCAGCACTTTGACTGGAGCAGAACATTGACCTCAGGACTTTTTTCGAGTTACATGTTGCTTCAATGTGTGTTTGCTATTTTAGGAGGCTGGACTCTGGACCGATATGGAGCGAGAATAGTTTTTATCCTTATGGGCTTTTTTACCGGGTTAAGTCTCCTATTAACTAGCCATGCTAATGCACCATGGCATTTATTTGTCAGCTACAGTTTATTATTGGCGATAGGTATTGGTCCCATTTACACTGTTACCATGGCAACCGCAGCAAGGTGGTTCGTAGTTAGGCGAGGGTTAGCGTTGGGCATTGTCGGTGCCGGGGCCGGCTTAGGAATCGCAGCCATGACACCAATTGCTGCTCACCTTGTTTCCACATATGGTTGGCAAAATGCGTATTTCATTATGGGGCTTGTAGCATTGGCGACCATAACTCCGTGTGCCCTAGTGCTGAGAAAGACTCCCACCGCTGTAACACCATTAGCTGATGGGGAGAGTTTAACTGATACCTCTCATGTTGTATCTCAGAAACAAAACCCTGATGGCTCAGACAGTTTTTCCTTAATTCAGGCGGTCAAGACCAGGAACTTCTGGCTACTGCTCTCGGTATGGTTTCTATATGCTTTCTGTTTACATTTAGTGCTAGTCCATCTGACTCCACATGCTATCGATTTAGGTACCGGTCCAATGAAAGCAGCAACATTTCTTGGCTTAATCGGTGGCATAAGTATTCCCGGCAGAATATTTATGGGTAGGTTTTCAGACATTATTGGCCGGAAACAGGCAGGTATAATCAGCGCACTTTTTATGGCGGGGGCAATGTTATTGCTTGCTGTAGGGTCAAAACTGTGGCTGTTATACTTGTTTAGTGTTATCTTTGGTCTGTCTTACGGAGGAATTGACCCTCCTATTGTTGCCCTAATCGGGGATGCCTTCGGAACTCGGCATATGGGAGTAATTTTAGGGGTATTGGTGGTAGGTTGGAGTGCTGGTGGTGCTGCTGGTCCAGCCCTAGCCGGATATATTTTTGATGTTAGCGGTAATTATGTTTATGCTTTCTTAGCTGCGATGGTAGCTATGGTTATAGCAACCATATTAATTTTCTTAGTAAGGCAATCTAGGCGATAGCCATTACCACCGTCTGCATACTAACTAAACAATTTATTGCACAGTTGCTTATTTTGTTACCTGTTGCACCTTTTGGCTTTGTGTTAAACTACGGAATCGTACTTTATTGGCAGCAAATCGTCATTATCTTCATTCGTGACTCACCTGTCTTCGAAAATAGGTAACTCAGGTTCCCCAATGTCTACGCGCTATGGAGTAACAAGCGGGCCCCATGCCTCTGGTAGAGGACAGTCAGCACTACAATGCTAAGCCCAATGACCCCCAATAGCAGGGGGAAGTATATGGTCCCTTTAAAGGTGTCGAAGACCAGCCTAGTAATGTAGGTATAGATCCCGATGGCGCTAAATACTAGATAGATGACCTCACAAAAACGCAAGCTGATACCTATCATGAGAAGGTATACGAAGAGGAAGAGGAACCCAAAGAATATGTTATCGCTGCTAATGAAAAGAATGGTGAAGGCTATCTGGAGGCCCACGAGACCGTAGAGCTTGAACCAAAAAGGCGTGGGGTTTCTTTCCCCAGAGCGTAAGAGCAATACCCAATAGTATGAGCCCTCCACAAATAGCTGCCGTCAGCCCTCTGACAGAATCCCCCGCACCTTTAATGATCTGGGCAACATCCATGGTGTTCAAGTGGACAAAAGATGCCACTATTAGGGATATCAGAGAGAAGCGGGTGAGAATTAGCGCCGCTAGGGATCCAGCAGTCCTCCAAGGTAATAGGCAACAGTGACTAGGTTAAGTCCAACCTTTTTCTCCTTGGCCTGGGGCTCAGTTTCCAAGCCTTCTTCAGGTAGGATAGCTCTTAGCTGTTCATCGGATATAAACCCCTGCTGCTGCCAGCGCCTAAGATCTTCAATGGTGAACCTCTTCTTTGGCATGCCTCTCACTATTACCAAATCATAGTACTTCCTGGACGGAAAATGAATTGCCCCCCTTTATCCTGTAAAGGAGAGCACTTTCATAGGTATCTGGGCACAATGGATAGTCGAGTGTTTCTACATCAATAAGGTTAAAGAATATAAATTCGCTTGTTACGGAAGGCTTAACCCACACAACTCCTCGATGTATGCGGAAAAGCTAAAGCTATAGCTTGTATTGCGAGCACTGGAATCAAAATATGAACCGTTAGTTTAAATAAGTAGAGCGGAGAGGGTGGGATTCGAACCCACGGTAGCCAAAGGCTACACGCGCTCTCCAGGCGCGCCTGATAGGCCACTCCAGCACCTCTCCACAATAGTTAAATGACAAGTCAGATTATGTTCTATGTTTCCTTGATATAATATACTTTGCTGGTTGGCGGAGAGGGTGGGATTCGAACCCACGCTCGCTAAAAGCGAGACCGCTTTTCGAGAGCGGCACCATGAACCACTCGGACACCTCTCCATGTAAATATTTGAAGCTAAAATGACATCCTAAAACGGTTTGCATAATCGTCCATTTTCGAAAAAGCTAACGGATAGCTAACCACGATTTTTAACAGCCTCACTTTCAAGTTCATTATACTTGTTAGTAAAAGCTTGGTCAAAGCGGGCAAGGATAGATTCACTGGGTTTAACGTTAAAAGAAGAGGTTTCTATATCTGCTTGACTATGAAGATGAGTGGTGGCATTTGATTGAGTTGCTTACTATCAAGAAGCAGGAACTGAAAGGTAATTATCCCCGCATGATAAAGAGCCATGGTTAGACACCACCCCAGTATTTAGACGATGAAGAATGACATTTTACGACATGGTAACCATCCAGTGTGACATTGCACACCTTGGCTAATTGTTAACCTCTTCTCATTCCTAATATTTATTCTCTTGCCCTGAGTGTCTCGATGGTACCGAATACCCTTGATACGACCTCTCGGAGTGATTGATATTGACGAAGTTGAACTGTACTGTAGGCAAGGTGCTTGATTTTGCTAATGTCTGGTTTCCCCCATATGTAACATCTCTGTGGGATATGAATTTTTCAATTGACGGGGCTCCTCCACAGTTGTATTATGCAAGTAACTGTTAGCAAGGTGGAATACTTACCGTATTTTGAACGCATGGTCAAAGCATCTCGCTGCCCACTAATAGAAGAAATACACATAAAATTGTCGCCGCTTGACGTCTTCGAACTCTTCAAGAACAATCACTTCAGTTTCTTTTTAGATAGCGGTATGGACCCCGGCAAATTAGGCCGCTATTCTTTTATCGGTGATAGTCCCTTTCTCATACTCAACTCTCACGGCAGTAAGATTACTCTTATCCGGGGTAATGAGAAGAGCAGTTTAAGTGACAATCCCTTTGATGTGGTTAATAATTTGCTGGAAATCTATCACCTAGACTTTCCTTCCCCACCAGTACCATTCCTTGGTGGTGCCGTAGGTTACTTCAGCTATGACCTCTGTCATTTTATTGAACGTTTGCCTGGTACTGCTGTCGATGACCTCCAGCTACCTGAGTGCTATCTCGGTTTCTATGATCTGGTAGTAGCCTTTGACAATCTTCAAGGCAAAGCCTATATCATCTCCACTGGTTTACCGGAATTGAGGGAAACCCAAAGAATGGAGAGGGCTACCAAGCGCCTTAAGGAAGTTAAGGAGAGACTTGCCAATTTATCAGCTTCGGGTATAGAAGCACCGATGATGCCCCTGCCTTCTACTATGGAGCAAGTGAGCCTAGTGGGGGGATTTACTCATCAAGAATACGTGGATGCCGTTCAGAAAGCTCGGAAGTATATCATTGATGGTGATATCTTCGAAGTGAATCTCTCGCAGCGTTTTGAAGCTGAAATAACTATCAATCCCTACGAACTATACCGACGGCTGCGCCAGATAAACCCGGCGCCCTTTGCCTGTTATCTCAACTTCGATGAGGTCTCCGTAGTCAGCGCTTCACCGGAGAGATTTATACGAGTTAGGGGAGACTGGGTAGAAACACGTCCCATCAAGGGCACTCGCCCACGGGGAAAGACTAGAGAGGAAGATGAAGCCCTAGCCGATGAGCTAATGAGTAGCGTCAAGGACAGAGCGGAGAACATCATGATAGTGGACCTAGAGAGAAACGACTTGGGCCGCGTGTGCCGTTTTGGCACCATCAGGGTCACCGAATTAACCATACTGGAAGTGTTTCCTACCATTTTTCATCTTACCTCCACTGTGGAGGGGAGGCTCAGGGAGGGCAAGAACTGCATTGATTTGCTCAAAGCCACTTTCCCAGGTGGTTCCATAACGGGAGCTCCTAAGGTACGTGCTATGGAGATTATAGACGAATTAGAGCCTACCAAGAGGAGTGTATATACCGGAAATATCGGTTATTTGAGTTTTAATGGAGACCTTGACCTTAACATTGCTATCCGTACTATTTTGGTTAAGGGAAGCAAGGCTTATTTCCAGGTGGGTGGAGCTGTAGTTTATGATTCTGACCCTGATGATGAGTATCAGGAAACACTGGCCAAGGGTAGGGCGCTGACTGATGCCCTTAATATGACGGTAACTTAAGTAAGTGGATATGGTCATAGTCATTGATAACTACGATTCCTTTGTTTATAACCTGGTACAGTATCTGGGGGAACTGGGTTGGAAATCGGTAGTTTATCGCAATGACCAAATAACCCTGACACAAATTGAGAGCCTGAGTCCCTCTCACATTATCATCTCTCCAGGACCATGTACTCCACTTGAGGCGGGTATCTCAAATGATATTATCTGGCGCTTTTCCGGGAGAATCCCCATTCTCGGCGTCTGCCTAGGGCACCAGTGTATCGGCTATGTCTTTGGTGGTCAGGTTATCCGTGCCGCCGTGCCTACTCACGGTAAGAGTTCCCTGGTTTATCATGACAGTAAGACGGTGTATCAAAACCTGCCCAATCCCTTTGAGGCAGGACGTTATCACTCCCTGGTAGTAGAAAGGGACACCTTACCTTCGTCACTGGCAGTGAGTGCTGAGACTGATGACGGTGTGGTTATGGGTATTCGACACAAGGACTATGTTGTCGAGGGGGTACAGTTCCATCCGGAGTCAATAATGACCGATACAGGTCACGACATTCTGAGGAATTTCCTAAACTTCATACAGCCAAGGTGGACTGGAGATTAGGCTTATGAGTGAAATTGTTTACCTTAATGGTTCTTTAATTCCCCGCAGTCAAGCCAGGATATCCGTTCTGGACTACGGTTTTCTGTATGGGTTTGGCCTCTTTGAAACCATGCGTGCCTATAAAGGGCAAGTATTTCGTCTGGATAGCCACTTAAGTCGACTGGTATGTGCTGCCGAAGTACTGGAATTTCCCATCAAAGTGACAGATTTGAGAGATGCAGTGATGGCTACTATTCAGGCTAACCAACTTGGTGATGCTCGTATCCGTATTGCTGTTTCTATTGGTGAGGGAAGTATGGTTCCTGACCCCGGTACTTGTAAGCAACCTACGGTGCTGATACTAGCCGGAGATTACCATCCTTACCCCGAACAGATTTACCAGCAAGGATTTAGGGCGGTTATCTCCTCCATCCGCCGCAACAGTCAATCACCACTCTCTAGGCTTAAGTCAGCCAACTATCTGGAAAATATACTCGCCAGACAAGAGGCAAGAGCGGCCGGGGCTAATGAGGCTCTCTGCCTCAACGAAAAGGGGCTTCTGGCTGAAGCCAGTATGAGTAATATCTTTCTAGTAAATGATGGCATGCTACGGACACCAGGAAAGGAAAACGGTATTCTACCCGGTATTACCCGTGAAGTAGTTCTGGAGATGGCTCCACAACTAGGCATCGCTACCTTTGAACAGGATATCAGGCTGGAGGAGCTTTCTCATACTCAGGAAGCTTTTCTGACCAACTCGCTTATCGAGATTATGCCACTTACTGAGATAGATATGAAACCTGTTGGTTCTGGCAGACCAGGGCCTGTTACCCAGAGATTTATGGCAAACTACAGGAAATTAGTGCTTGCTTCTACGACCAGCGAACAATAGCGTCACTCACCCTGCAGACCTTTACCATCTGAAGCACATCATGCACCCGCACTATATCGGCACCCTTGGCAATTCCAATGGCTATTGCGGCAGCGGTACCTTCCAAGCGTTCATCACTGGGCATATCCAGTACCATACCGATGAAGGATTTGCGTGATGGCCCAATCAAAATAGGTCTTCCCAACCTCTGCATTTCATCCAATCGGCGAATTATCTCCAGTTCTTGCCGCCAGCTCTTACCAAATCCAATTCCAGGGTCGACAATAATATTCTCCCGGGGTACTCCCAGTTTCAATGCCAGCTCTAGACTATTTTCAAGGGATAAGGTTACTTCAGTCATAAGGTCATCATAATAGGCAATATCGCGCTGAATCCCAGCGTCATAACCCCCTTTATCCCGCTGGTTACTCATCAAAATAAGAGGAATACCCCATTCGGCAGCTAGTTCCGCAAGATGGGAGTCTTTTTTTAAGCCCCACTGGTCGTTTATCATAATTGCACCAGCCTCAAGTGCCTTTTGGGCTACCTCTGACTTATAAGTATCAATGCTGATAGGTATGGGTATTTCGGAAGTCAGCCGTTCTATTACTGGGACTACCCGCCTGATTTCCTCGTCAATTGAGACCGGGACTGAGCCGGGGCGGGTTGATTCACCGCCGATATCCAGGATATCGGCTCCCTGACTCACAAAGCGATGTGCCTGTACCACGGCTGCTTCAAGGTTAGTAATTCCATCGCCAGAGAAGGAGTCTGGGGACATGTTGACAATACCCATAATATAGGTTCGTTCCCCCCAGCGGAATTCTGTATTTCCACATCTGGTAGTACCCAACTGATTCATAGTCAATCCCTTAGTAAAAGTTGCTTCCACTCTGGTTATAGTATATTGCTATCAGCCTCCTTAAAGGTAAGGGAAGAAAGAAAAGGACGCCTTCTTGAGGGAGTAACCGGTTGTATAATACTACATTATAACACACTGCCTAATGACATCATAAGTTCTTTTGTCTCGAACATTTTTAAAATTAAGACTCAAATACCATTATGAAATCAAACCCCTATTCTTGTAACTTGCCCTAAAATCCTGTGGCATAAACCTTCAAAGTAAGCTGTGTATTTACGCCGTTGGTCAGACTATCTCAAGAGATTCGTTTACTTTTACGATTTAGCACCAATTTCCCCAATGAGAATAAAGTAACGATAAATATACCCTGAATTTGATTCTGCTAATAAAGTATGTAAAAATACAAACAATATTCAAATGAGGATAGATACACGCACCATCATTGCGCTGGGAATAGCAATCCTGTTGTGGTCTTCCTCATTTGCCGCGGTTAGAGCAGGTCTTCAAGACTTCACTCCGGGTCATATTGCTTTATTTCGTTTTCTTATTGCCTCTGTTCTATTGGCTGTTTCGGCTGTCATAACCCATATTAAGTTACCAAGACTGAAGGACATCCCCGTAATCTTTCTGCTGGGATTCTTGGGAGTCTTTGCCTTTCACACGGCACAGAACTACGGTGAACTTACCGTTACTGCTGGGTCGGCGGGAATGATAATAAGCTCAGTGCCAATATTTACCGCTATATTGGCTACGCTGTTTCTAGGAGAGAAGCTAAAACTATGGGGCTGGCTTAGTATCTTCATCAGCTTCTTAGGAGTTTCCCTGATTGCTTTAGGAGAGAAGGAGGGAGTGAATTTTGATTGGGGTGTAATTCTCCTTCTCCTGGCGGCTGTAGCAGCCGCAATATACTTTGTATTACAAAAGCCTTACTTGGGAAAATACAGTGCCCTGCAATTAGTTACCTATATGATTTGGACCGGCACATTACTATTATTAATTTTTACGCCTGGCTTAATTGAAGATATTAGAGATGCTCCAATTGAAGCCACCGTTTCTATAATATATTTAGGAATATTCCCATCTGCTGTAGCCTATTTCACCTGGAGTTATGCCCTCTCAAAAGCACCGGCATCAATAGTAGCCAGCTTCCTTTATCTTCAGCCTGTATTTGCAATTGTTATTGCTTGGATATGGTTGAACGAAATGCCGGCTCCCATTGCTATAATTGGTGGTGTTATCACCATTATAGGTTTATTCTTGGTTAACAAGTATGGATTGTCATCGGATGCAAGCATACTGCGTAAAGTGCCGGACCAAAAGGGAAATGAAGGATGCTAACAGCATAACTATGAAGAAAGGGAAGACGGCAACTCAAGGCATGTGCTCGGTATGTTGAACCAAGATGTTCAGAATAGGAAAGATTTTATGACACTCGTTATTGGAGTTATTCTGTAGTCCTTTGTCTTTTGGGCGCAGATGAAAGACCTCTTACATTGGCTAAGCTACACGATTCACGGGTACAATAGGCCTGTATCTTTTGAGGCGATGATTTAAGATGTTGGAACTATTCTTCTTCATTCTCGGACTTGTGAATAATATTTTTTTAATTTTCATCTTTCTGATTCGGAAGAATCGGATGGATACCCTGCAACGAATCGGGTGGGTGTATCTGCTCTTGGCGATTCCAGCGGCCTATGGGATTTTCTTAGTCATACAGGAACAGAAGGCGATGCAATATAGTATCTTTCTGGGGATCTTTTTGGCGTATTTAGCCTTAGAATGGATGTATGATTTTGTTTTGAAAATCCCTTTTCGTCAGAATTGGAAATTATTAACGCCCTATCTGTGTCTCTATTATGCGATGAATTATGGATTTGTTGTGATGGTTTGGAAAACCTCTTTGCTAGGGGGAATCGTCATGCTCGCCCTTTTTATTATCCAAATAATCGTGAATATAAGCACTCATCATCTAGAAAGCACAGATAAGGCACCTTAGAGTGCGGTGAGTAATCGGCCTGTTCCGATTAAGTCTTCCTGATATGCTGGACATCAATAACCATATTCACTTAACGTATATCGTTAAACAGGTGAAACTACATCAACTTGATGTCAGAATGTCACCAAACTTGGCAAATAAGCGAAACACCGATTTTCTGCGAACAGCAGATGGAACCATAACCAAATGACGAAAAGTTTAAGAACCTCACCGTTCTTCATAAGCACAGACTGACTCCTTAACATATTCGATGTTGAGTTGTGCAAGTTTTTTCGACGATGAACGGAGCTCGCCTCAGTACTCTGCCGGTGTGAGGATGAAGAAACTAGTGTCGATATCGAGATTGACCTCAATCTTCTCGGCCTGGATAATTATCTGGCCGCTTTGCTCGTTGCTTGATGTTGTCCGGAAGGATATGCGAACGCCATACACCTCCCGATACTCTTCGTATCGGGTTGTTATAGGTATGCCGATACCCCCTTCTTGAATAGCTACTACTACGGATTTGAGCACATCACCATTGGCAGCATCGACAAATATGGTTACTGGCGGCAAATCTCCGTACTTCAACTCCACGACATAGACCTTTTGTCCGTCGAGATTATCGGAGCGGAGCACTTGTATAGAGTCATAGAAGTCAAGCCAGTCACCATCAATGGCCTCAGGATGGTCTCGTTTCGCCTGTTCAAGGAGCTTGCCGTGCAGTTCATCAAATGGTCCGAAGCTGGATTCTACCCAGGCCTGGTCGCCATTAACTACTGCCCGGCTGTAGCCGTACTTACCATAGTCAAAATCTACACGATACCGCTCGATGTCGGAGACATACATAGAAAATATTCCCTCGACCCCGGACTGTGGGCTGCGGATGGTGCCAGTGATGCGGTAGATTCCCATATCGTTCAGGGCAGCCTTACGGCTATCGGTCTCCCGCAATGCCAGGATATCCTCCACTGTTGGCAACGATGTGCCCTCTACCCGCAGCATCAGGAACTCTTCGCCAGCCTGGCAATATGTCAACGACTCTATTTGCTCGTCCTGCGTTTCATTAAACCTCACGGTAAAGTCCTCCGAGACCCGTAAAACCCATACGCCTTCTTCGTCTGGCAGATATAGCTCGTAGACCATCTCCCCTGGCCAATCAATGGCAAGACGGTTGTTCTGAATAAGCACCTCAACAGTAACACCCAATTCATCAGAGTGGTAACTACCAAGATACTTCTGCAGCTCTTCAATGGGAATCTCCGCCACAATTTCCACACCTTTTCTTGGTAGCTCGAAGACATAGCCCGCCTGGCGTAATTTCATACCGATGACATTGCCTTCGTCATTGCTGTCAAAGGATACAGCTATGGTGTTGCTAATAGCGAAGTACCACTTGCCTTCTTCGTCAGGTTCTTTGAGTTCGAAGATTTGCTGCCCCGGCACATCTACGGCTAGACGCTCGTTCTGCACGAGCACGGTAAACTCAACATCTTCAAACTGGCCAAAGTTCGCAACATACTCACCGATATATGGCTCGTACACGTTAGTATTATCCGTGTCAGCGTCTTCCCACTCACCAAGCAGAGCCTCCCAGACCATGTTAATGGACTGCTGCTGCAGCGGGGTAAAGGTAACATTAGTCAGCAGCACGAAGCCAAGGTTGGATTCAGGCAGTAGAGCCACCTGCGCCCCGAAACCGTCAGTATTACCGCCGTGCTCAACGACAGGCTGGTCATCCCATTCTTGAAGCACCCAGCCCAAGCCGTAGCTTACCCCCTCGGCGATTTCAATCTGGCTCTTCCATGTTTCACTGAGTTGTTCTTCACTAATCAGACGGTCACCCTCATATTCCCCGAGACCAAGTTGTAGGCGTACCCACTGCGCCATGTCGACTACATTAGAATTGATAGACCCAGCCGGGCCTATGTTGTCTACATTGCGCATGGGTTTATACTCGTATGCCTGCAGGTCATCGTCCCACAGGTAGCCTAGTGAGAGACGAGAGTCCGCTTGGGCCTGGCTTAAGGATGTGCTGGAACTCTCCATACCCAGTGGTTCAAAGATGCGCTCAGCAATCAATGTATCCCAGTCTGTACCTGCGGCTTTTTCGGCAGCTACTCCCGCCGCCATGAACATGACATTGCTGTAGTAGAACTTCTCATTAAATCCTGTCCATGGCTCGGCTAGGGTGGCGGCAAGCAGCACCTCCTCACGTGGGATTTCGCCGCTAGCAAACAGGAGCCCCATCCGGACAAAGCCGGTGCGGTGACATAGCAAATCGCGTATGGTAACCTCAGCGTTTTCATCCTCGCTTTCTATATCAAGCGTGAAATAAGGAAGGTAATCGGTTATCGCATCGTCCCAGTCCATCTTTCCTTCGTCAACGAGCATACTAACGATAGTGGCGGTGAAAGCTTTAGTAGATGAACCAATGGCGAAGATTGTCTCAGGTGTCACCGCCGTTTCTGTCTCAATATTCGTCACACCAAAGCCATGGGTGAGGACAACTTCATCGTCCTTGACCACAGCGATAGCCATACCAGGAATGTGCAGCGTCTGGCGTTGCTGTTCAAGCTGTTCGACCAGACGGTCAAGTCTCCACTCCAGCGAACCTTCTACTGGTGGGGTAGAAACCGGCGCACTACATGATGGTAGTAGCAAGAGAAAAACGAGGAGAAATGCTAATAGTCTTTTCATATTTCACCTGAAAGTTTAGTTTGAATGTTACAAGTTATTCTAGCCCAATATACATACTAAATCAATGTTTAGCGGAAAACCATCATTACACTTTTTAGCTTTCCGTTTAATAGTTGAACATGCTCACCGGTCACCCCTATTCCAAGCATTGACAGAGCTTTAGTAGAGGCGTAGACTCAAATCCCAAATTAAGGATGATGAGTCAACCACTATTTATCAACACTGCGACTCTTCTCAAACTAGTGATTCTCACCACCGATATATATGGTTTCAAGCAAGCTAACCCCATTTCAGGATGTACCACAACTAGGTACAGTACATCATCCCAGAAGCTTAGTAAGGAGACCAGATTTTGGTGATAGAGGCATCGTTTATTGTAAACCAACTCGGTCTCCAGAAAGCTTTGCTACTAAGCTATTTTGCCAACAAACTGTCTAATACTCGGTGGTAGTGGGTAGCATAGCTTGATATAGACTGGGTGAGTGTCATTGACAGGACAGCACAGAACTGCATCTAGCGGAACTGGGTGGTATTGGCACTGTGAGAGAGAGCGACGCCACAAACCACTCGGATACCTCTCCCTGGTTACATTGTACCACATTCTTTACGGGATTGCTTCTGGTATAGTATTATTACATTGTGTTGTTAATCACTAGGAGCCTCAATCTTTGGTTTGGTTAAAGTTTCTCGCCTGTCTTGTCATCATCTTATTCGCCGGGACAAAGCTAGCCCGATATGGAGATGCTATTGCTGAGAAGACAAGTTTGGGTGGGATATGGGTAGGTCTGCTCTTTCTGGCTGCCATTACCTCCGCCCCGGAACTGGTTACCGGGGTGAGCTCGGTTGCCTTAGTTGGACTACCTGATTTAGGTCTGGGTACTTTGTTAGGCAGCTGCCTGTTTAATCTCTCTATCTTAGCCCTACTGGACATTCTCCATCGTCCCGCCCCGATATTGAGTAGGGTCAGCTTAAGGCATATGGCATTGGCGGGTCTGGGGATATTGCTTATCACCTTTGTCGCCGGGGGTATCTTTGTCGGGGAAAAGCTTTCTGGGTTAGCCCTGGGATGGGTGGGCATTCCCAGTATTATCATCCTCATATTGTATTTAGTGGGGATGTGGAGGTTGTTTCGCTTTGAGCACAGTCACCCATTACTACCATCACCGGTTAGCTCCCTTCAATATAAAGAAATTCCGACAAGGACGGTCTATTTTAGATTCGCGCTGGCAGCGGTAGCAGTTATTGGCGCTGGGATATGGCTATCATTTGTTGGTGATGAGATTGCCAGGACTACTGGTTGGGATACCAGCTTCGTTGGCAGCGTATTTTTAGCCATTGGCACCTCTCTGCCTGAGTTAGTGGTTGCTGTGGCTGCACTCCGTTTAGGGGCTATAGATATGGCAGTGGCTGATATATTAGGCGCCAATATGCTTGATGTTGCCTATATATTTGCCATTGACCTTTTCTATACTCAAGGTTCTATTCTATCCTCGGTGTCCAGTACTCATCTCATCACGGTGGCGGTGGTAATAGCAATGAACCTACTGGTTATTGTCGGGCTCCGATTTCGGCAGAAGCGCAAGACCTTTATCGTTATTAGTTGGTATGCTCTGTCTTTAATCGGACTCTATATTTTGGGAGCCTATGCCTTATTCAATTCCAGCGTAGGTCTAGGATGAGCCTATTGTGACGGTTAGTCCCTTGAGTCAGTTTTGTATTTGGGGTAGCACAGCTAGGGAAAATCAAAGGGAACACCTATGATACCTGTATGAGATTCATCAAGGTGATGCCCTCTTTGTAATTGCTGAATCAGAACCGACCGAGCTCTGAAAGCTATTGCGCCCCTTTCTTTGACGAATAAGAGAACTTTAGCTATAATATTTTGGTTCTTGTCTCTGTCTCACGCTAAGTTTGAGTGAATGCTAACATTGAGCCAAATCCTTGTTATTGCTATCTTTATTGTCATGTTTATTATTGCCCGTACTTTCATAGTTGCCTTTTTATTACCTTACAATGCTGGGAGGTATCTAGGTGTTGAATAAGACTACATGGTATCAACAATCGGTAGAACAAACCTTTGAAGTTCTAGCAGCAGATAGTGGTGGACTAACTTCCAGCGAGGCAAAAGCCAGGATTGGGAAATATGGTTATAACGAACTTGTGTTTAAGAAGCCAAGTGCGCTCATGCGCCTCTTGCGCCAGTTTCATAACGCCTTGGTTTATGTCCTGCTGGTGGCAGGTGCGATTACTGGCACACTCACCCTGCGTGGCGAGGATATGCTGTGGGATACGGTAGTTATTCTGGGGGTGGTTGTTCTAAATGTGATAATAGGTTTCTTTCAGGAGGGAAAGGCAGAGGCAGCTCTGGAAGCGCTGCGCAAGATGATAGTAGCCGAGTGTACTGTGCTCAGAGATGGAGAGCACAAGGTTATACCGACACGGGAGCTGGTTCCAGGCGATGTGGTTCTCCTCAACGGTGGTGATAGCATACCAGCCGATTTGCGTCTGTTTTTCGCCAAAGATGTGAGAGCTGATGAAGCCGCCCTTACTGGGGAATCAACACCGGTAGAAAAGAATGTTGACCCCATTCTAACACCAAATCTGTCCCCCGGCGACCAGTACTGCATTGCCTTTGGTGGCACCTTCATTACCCGTGGCTCGGCACAGGGGATTGTAATAGGTACTGGGGAGCAAACAGAGTTCGGCAAAATTGCCAAACTGGTGAAGAAGACCAAGAAAGTAGCTACTCCCCTACAAAAGAAGATAACCGCCTTCACCAAGTTTTTAATTATTGCTATCCTCATCCTTGGCGGTATCAATTTCTTGCTCGGTTGCTTATTCGGCTTTAGCACTGTATATAGTTTTTTGGCCTCGGTTTCTCTCATTGTGGCTGCCATACCTGAGATGCTGCCGATGATTGTAACTGGAATTCTTGCCCTGGCGGCAACAGCTATGGTACACAGAAACGCACTCATAAGGAGACTTCCAGCGGCAGAAACACTAGGTTGCGCTACAGTAATATGTTCGGATAAGACAGGAACCCTTACTAAAAATGAAATGACTGTATTAAGGATATATTCTGGTGGTAAAAGCTATGAAGTGAGTGGAGTGGGCTATGAACCCAATGGAGAGTTTGCTTTAGGGAGCAAGGTAATTTACCCGACACAGGACAATAGTGCGCTTGCTGAAACCCTGAGAGCAGGTCATCTATGTAATAATGCCACCCTGGCGAAAGATGAGGAGAGATACCATATTATCGGCGATCCCACCGAGGGGGCTTTAATAGTCTCAGCAGCTAAAGCCGGCATTACTGAAAAGCTACCCAGATTGGATGAGATACCTTTTGAGTCAGAGCAAATGTATATGGCTACTTTGCACGGGGGTCAACAAAGAAATATTATCTATGTAAAAGGCTCGCCGGAGAGAATTTTAAGGATGTGCCAAAATCAGTTAGCTGATGAAGGTATTGAGCCGCTAAAGAGTGAAGAGATATTGATGAGAGCAGACGATATGGCAAGAGATGCCTTAAGATTACTCGGGATGGCTTACAAAACTACTCCTAAGGAGAAGACGTTGCTAGAGCCAGCAGATATGAAGGGGTTAATTTTTCTCGGACTACAGGGGATGATAGACCCGCCCCGTGAAGAAGCGCTTGAGGCAGTTCGTAAATGTAAGACAGCCGGGATAAGGTCAGTAATGATAACCGGAGACCATGTACTGACGGCAAAGGCTATTGCCCGCCAACTTGGGATAACAGGTAGTAATAAAGATGATGCTCTAACCGGGCAAGAACTAGCCAGGATGAACGATGAGGAGCTATATGAAGCTGTAGGCAAGGTCTCGGTTTATGCCAGGGTGGCTCCAGAGCACAAGTTGAGGATAGCCCAGCAGTTGCAGAAGAGGGGGCAGATTGTGGCGATGACTGGCGATGGGGTAAATGATGCCCCAGCCTTAAAAGCAGCCGATATAGGCATAGCCATGGGGATAACTGGAACCGAGGTGAGCAAGGAAGCCTCTAGTATGGTTCTGACTGACGATAACTTTGCCAGTATAGTGAACGCAGTGGAAGAAGGCAGACATGCTTGGAATAATCTGGAAAAGGCTATCCTTTATACCCTGCCTACTAATGGCGGACAGGCACTACTGGTTATGGGGGCAGTACTAGTAGCTCCATTCGTCGCCCTCTTTGCCATGCGCCTTCCCTTAGAGCCGATACAAATCCTGTGGGTAAATTTGTTTGACTCGGTATTCCTGACTATGCCGCTAATGATGGAGGTCAAGGAAAAGGGTTTGCTTGAAGCTCCCCCACGTGACCCAAAGGAAAAAATAGCTAATCGTCTCTTTTTCGTCAGGGTTGGTTTGGTGTCATTGGTAATGGCGGCTACTGCCTTTATTATATATTGGAGCTTTGGACATCTAGCCCTTGCCTCAAGCAATATGGACGTAATGTTAACTCAGGCACAAACGGCCGCATTAATGACCGTGGTGATGGTTCATGTAGGCTATGTGATGACCGCTAGGTCAACCTTTGAGTCGGCTTTTACCTTTAGCCCGTTCTCCAATAAGTGGCTTCTAGGTGGGATAGCAATAACTATCATTATAGACCTGATGATGGTATACTTCCCCTTCATGAATAACATATTTAGGACGGCAGCTTTCCCCGCACAATGGTGGCTGTGGGTATTCATAGGGCTACCAGTAGGCTTCTTCATACCTGAGTTGGAGAAGCTGGTGAGAAGGCGATTAAAAAAAAGAAAGCGTAGATTTGGAACGGAGTAGGCGACTATCTCTTGCTTCATCGCCTGCCATATTGTATTATAAATATGTGCCCCTGTAGCTCAGGTGGATAGAGCACCAGCCCCCGGAGCTGGGCGCGAGCGTTCAAGTCGCTCCAGGGGCGTTTTTCCTAGTAGTTAGGAGGCTTAGGTGATAGATACGACACTTATTGAGATTAGATGGCATGGTCGTGGTGGTCAAGGTGCAGTTACTTCCGCCGAACTATTGGCAAAGGCAGCTATAAATGAAGGTAAGTATGCTCATGCCTTCCCCAGCTTTGGTCCGGAAAGGAGGGGGGCACCTGTCTTAGCCTTTGTCAGAATAAGCAGTCAACAATCCATTAAGATAAGGGCAGAAATAACTCAACCTGATATAGTAGTAGTGCTTGACCCCGGGCTACTACGCATTGTGAATGTTACTTCAGGGCTTAAAACCAATGGAATGGTAATAATTAATACCAAAAAACAAGCTGAGCAACTTAGACAGGAATTTAACATTAACCACCTACTGGTAACAATTGATGCTACCAGTATTGCCAGGCAGATTTTAGGGGTTCCTATTACCAATACTACTATGGTTGGAGCTCTAATAAGAGCCACCGGTGTAGTTAAATTAGAATCCTTATTTGATCCCCTAAGCCACCGCTTTGGGCACTTGGCAGAAAGAAATATTGACGCTATGAAAAAGGCATACCAAGAAACTGTAGTAAAGGAGTAGCGGCAATTGGATAAACCAGAGGGTGAGCTAACCTGGAAAGACCTGGAGATTGGCTCAATAGTAGCCGAACCGGGAAATGCCAGCCAATACCAAACTGGGACTTGGCGGTCACAAAGACGGACCCTAAATATTAAGAGATGCATAAATTGTGGTATTTGCTATATTTTTTGCCCCGAGGGGTGCATTGAACAGAATGCCGAGGGATATTTTGAAGCCAATCTATTTTACTGCAAGGGCTGTGGTATTTGTGCCTGTGAGTGCCCAACAGAGGCAATAACCATGGTAGAGGAGGAATGATGACAAAAAGGGTAGGAATAGAAATATCACAGGCGATTGGCGAAGCAGTCAAACTAGCTAATATTGATGTGGTGGCTTCCTATCCTATCACCCCACAGACTCATATTGTTGAGCACATTGCCGAGTTAGTGGCCGATGGTGAATTAGATGCCGCCTATATAGCGGTTGAATCTGAACACTCAGCAATGAGTGCCTGCCTTGGAGCATCGGCAGTAGGTGCTAGGGCATTTACCGCTTCTGCCGGTCAAGGTCTAGAGTTAATGCATGAGGTGTTATATGTTGCCTCATCTATGCGGCTACCGGTAGTTATGGCAGTGACTAACCGGGCTTTATCATCCCCATTGAGTGTCTGGGGCGACCATTCTGATGCTATGGCAGTCCGCGATACAGGGTGGATTCAAATATTTACTGAAAATGGGCAGGAGGTTGTTGATAATGTTCTATGCGCGTTCCGCATCGGTGAAGACCAGAGAGTTTTGCTTCCGGTAATGATTCACCTGGATGGATTCCACCTATCACACATGATTGAACCTATATATATGCCGGAGCAGAGTGAGGTTGACAAATTTATCCCTCCATATCAGCACCCCTTACCTCTAAATCCGGATAAACCGATAACTATGGGCGCCTTCGGTCCACCTTTCATATATTCAGAGACGAAGAAGGCACAGGAAGTGAATTTGACAGCGGCCAAGGAGGTAATCCTCCAGTGCTGGAAGGAGTTTGCTAGCATCTTCAAGCGCTATTATCATCCAGTAGAAACCTACCACAGCGAAGGTGCCAAGGTGCTCCTGTTGACTATGGGCAGTTTCAGCGAGACAGCAATGATAGCTATAGACACCATGAGGAAAGAGGGCAAGAATGTGGGGCTGGTAAAGCTTCGCTTATGGCGACCCTTCCCCTTCTATGAAATTCGCCAGGCAGTTAGCCATGCCGAGGTTCTCATTGTGTTAGACAGAGCCCTTTCCTTTGGTGGACCGGCAGGACCAGTTTGCTCCGAGATTAAGGCAGCCTTATATAATGAAGACAAGAAGCCAAAGATAATCAGCTTCGTTGGCGGTCTGGGAGGCAGGGATATTACTCCAGACGGGTTTGGGGAGATAATTGACAGAGGTATAGAAATCTCACGGACCGGGAGCCAGCAAGAATTTGAAATGTATGGGGTGAGGGGATAATGGATAAGAATGCTATTTCTGTCCCACGAGTAGTACCCAGGAAAATAAAGGAGAAGTATGCTGTTCAGTCTCCTCGACTAGTAACTACAGATGAATTCCTGGCGCCGGGGCATCGAGCTTGCATAGGTTGTGGTGAAGCCTTAGCCGTAAGACTAGCCTGCAAAGCATTAGGAGCAAATGTAATAATCGTTACCGCTACAGGCTGTATAGAGATCATTTCATCACAGCTTCCCTGGACTTCTTGGCGAGTCCCCTGGATTCATACCCTATTTGAAAACACAGCGGCAGTAGCTTCCGGCATAGAAGCCGGTTTAAAAACTATGATAAGGAAGGGAAAACGCCCGGATAAGGATGTAAAGATAGCAGTTATGGCTGGCGATGGTGGCACCAGTGATATCGGGATTCAGGCACTATCTGGAGCGCTAGAGAGAGGTCATGATTTCCTTTATCTTTGCTTCGACAATGAAGCCTATATGAATACCGGGATACAACGGTCTTCAGCTACTCCTTTTGGTGCCTCTACTACTACTGCCCCAGCCGGTAAGAAGAGCATAGGGCAGACTACCTGGAAGAAGAATATGCCGGCTATTGCCGCTGCTCATGACATCCCGTATGTAGCTACTGCTTGCCCCAGTTATCCTTTTGATTTGATGGATAAGGTGGCAAAAGGAATAGCGACTAAAGGTCCGGCTTACATTCATATCCTATCTGTCTGCCCCACTGGTTGGAGGTCTGCCACCGATTTAACTATAAGGATAGGCAGCCTAGCTGTAGAGACAGGGATATTCCCTCTCTATGAAATAGAGGATGGCAAATATAAATTGAGCATTGATTTTCCTAAACTTAGACCAGTAAATGACTATCTGAAGCTACAAGGAAGGTTCAGGCATCTAGCTGAAGAAACACTTAACGAAATTCAGCACAGGGTGGAAGAAGAATACGCCAAACTTATGGCGAAAGTAGCACTAACGAAGGGACTAAACGAGTAGAGGAGGGGTAGCCATCCCCTTTCTTAGCCTTAGGACATTTGTATTAAATATAGCCCCCGGTGCAATACTGTAGAGATTAAAACCCCGCAGCCACTAACTTGACCGATAATAGAAGCTTTGCTATATTTGTGGCAGCGGGGTGTGGCGCAGTTGGTTAGCGCGCAGCGTTTGGGACGCTGAGGTCGGAGGTTCAAGTCCTCTCACCCCGACATTCAAATCCTTGTTAATCCCTGTTAATCCCTGTCTTTTAGCCCTCATGTATTCCCGCATATATTCTTGATAATTGGCTTTGTCTTTTCTTGGCATTTTACTCCTCCTAAAATTTTTGGGTCTAGCATTGAAACTCTGTATCTAGTCAGCTATTGCTTTGGTGTTGTTTTGATGTTGCTCAGGTGTAGATTGATGTTGATTGACTTGAGGTGAACCCTCTTAAACTGGACCAAATCAGGCCACCAATAGTTTACTCTGAAATGTCATCTTAGCATAATCCCGCGGGCTTTTATACCACAACGCTTGATGCAGCCTATCATTACGATAC
>Ga0114922_10001722_pt1 | contig 20697 bp, 14 predicted proteins | sample AartaG_FD_100975 | JGI IMG/M metagenome (GOLD analysis project Ga0114922, IMG submission 100975) | Deep subsurface microbial communities from Aarhus Bay to uncover new lineages of life (NeLLi) - Aarhus_00045 metaG | ecosystem: Environmental > Aquatic > Marine > Oceanic > Sediment | place...
CCCGCCGCCGCCGGGCTTTGGCGGGCAGGCAGTTGTTCAGTCGCTCCCGCCGCCGCCGGGCTTTGGCGGGCAGGCAGTTGTTCAGTCGCTCCCGCCGCCGCCGGGCTCTGGCGGGCAGGCAGTTGTTCAGTCGCTCCCGCCGCCGCCGGGCTTTGGCGGGCAGGCAGTTGTTCAGTCGCTCCCGCCGCCGCCGGGCTTTGGCGGGCAGGCAGTTGTTCAGTCGCTCCCGCCGCCGCTGGGCTCTGGCGGGCAGGCAGTTGTTCAGTCGCTAACTCAGCAAGTTCTCGGTCTTCAGGATCTGCGCCTCGGGCTTGGGCTTCAAGACGGCTGCAACGGCCGCCCGCCACCCTTCGAGCAGATTCTTCCGCTCATCTTCCGACAGGCTGGGCTCGAAAACACGCTTGACTCGCCTCAGCTCCGCCAGCTCGGCGGTGCTTTGCCAGAACCCGCACGACAGACCGGCGAGGAACGCTGCCCCCAGGGCGGTCGTTTCGATGTTCTCCGGCACCTCGACGGGTATGCCCAGGATGTCGGCCTGAAACTGCATCAGGGTTGCGTTTGCCGACACGCCGCCGTCGGCTTTGAGCGATGTGAGGCTCAGGCCCACGTCGCTCGAAGCGGCGTCCACCAGGTCGCACACCTGGTACGCGATCGACTCGAGCGTGGCGCGGACGATGTGCGCGCGTGTGCTCCCTGGCGTGAGGCCGAGCAGCGCCCCCCTGGCAGCCATATCCCAATAGGGAGCGCCCAGGCCGGTGAAGGCCGGCACCATGTAAACGCCCCCGGAATCGGGCACGCTTGCGGCTATGCCTTCCGTTTCCTGCGGGGTGCGGATTATCTGTAGGCCGTCTCGGAGCCACTGGATCGCCGAGCCGGCCGAGAAAATGGCGCCCTCGAGCGCGTAGGCGACCTCGCCCGTCGGCCCGCAGGCGAGGGTCGTCAGCAGGCCGACCTCCGAGTCGTAGCGTTCCTTGCCGGTGTTGACCAGCAGAAAACAGCCGGTCCCGTAGGTGTTCTTGCTGTCGCCGGGGTTCACGCATCCCTGGCCGAAGAGCGCGGCCTGCTGGTCACCGGCCATCGCGTGCACCTCGATTTCATCGCCGAGCAGCGACGCCACGCACCTGCCGAAGAGGCCGGACGATTCCTTCACTTCGGGCAGCATTGCCCGGGGAATACCGAACATGTCCAGCAGCTCATTGTCCCACTGCAGCGTCTCTATATTGTACAGCAGCGTGCGTGATGCATTGGTGGGGTCGGTGGCGTGTACTTCGCCGCCGGTGAGGTTCCACAGGACCCACGAGTCTACCGTGCCGAAGGCGATCTCGCCGTTTTCGGCGCGCTTCTGCAGATCGGGCACGTTATCGAGCATCCAGCGGATTTTTGTGCCTGAGAAATAGGGATCGAGCCGCAGGCCGGTCTTGTTTCGGATCTTTCGTCCGAAGCCTGCTTCTTCCATCGTCCGGCAGATGTCTTGCGTACGGCGACACTGCCATACGATGGCGTTGTGCGCCGCGCGGCCCGTGGTTCGGTCCCACAGGATTGCCGTCTCACGCTGGTTGGTGATTCCGACCGCGGCGATCTCGGCCGGGGTGATGCTGCCGGAGGCGCGTTCCATCAGGGAGATCACCGTCCGGCGTATCTCGTCGGGATCGTGCTCCACCCATCCGGGCTGAGGGTAGTGCTGCCCGAATTCGGAATATGCTCGGTTCACCACCCTGGCGTTGCGGTCCAGCAGCATTACCGTTATGCCGGTGGTGCCTGCATCTATGGCGAGTATGTACTTGCCCGGGTTCTTCTGTTCCATGTTCAAGAATTTATCATATTACATCGGGCGTGTCAAGGGAGTTGTGGGCTTGTGTCGAATTGTATTGGTCCTGAAACCAGCCCGGCCGCTGACATTGAAACACTGAAACTGCCCCTTGATTCTGCGCCCGCACATGCTACAATACCTCAGGTTTGCAGAATCGTATCGAAAGGACCTCTATTGCGAAGAAAGAGGACGCTATGAAACATGCAGTGTTTACCGTAGCAATGCCCGAGTATGATGTCCCAGCCGCGGCGAAGAAGCTGAAGGAATGGGGCTACGATGGCGTGGAATGGCGCGTGACGAGTATGCCCGACCCAATGCCGGAGGTGGCGAACTTCTGGTCGGCCAACCGCGCAACGGTCGATTTCGACAACCTGCCCGACTCAGCCGAGGAGGCACGCAAGGTCAGCGAGGAAGCCGGTCTCGAAATCCCGGCCCTGGCGACCTACCTGAGCTGCTCTGATATCGAGTCGGTGAAGAAGGGAATGGAAGCTGCGAAAATCATGGGCGCCCCGATGCTGCGCGTGGGCGTGCCAGGTTACGACGGCAGTACGAACTACCGGAAGGTCTTTGAACAGGGCCTCGAGGATTACGCAAAGGTCGAATCGCTCGCAAAGGAACACGGCCTGAAGGCCTGCGTCGAAATTCACATGGGCAATATCTGCCCGAGCGCGTCCGCCGCGTACCGTTTTCTCAGTAATTTCGATCCTGGGCGCGTGGGCGCGATTCTCGACCCGGGGAACATGATCTACGAGGGCATGGAGAACTGGCAGCTCGGCATCGAAGTGCTCGGCGAGCACCTCGCGCACGTTCACGTGAAGAACTCCCAGTGGCGGATCGTTTCGGGCCAGCCAAACGGCAACCTCGTGTGGCAGCCGACGTGGGCAACGATGCGGGGAGGAATGGTCGACTGGAGCGACGTGATAAACGCACTGAAGAAAGCGGAATACGGCGGATACCTGTCGAACGAAGATTTCTGTGTAGGCGTGTCTACCGAGGAAAAGCTGAAGGACGACCTGGCGTTCCTGAAATCGCTGGAGTAGGCGTGCTGCGTGCGGGGAGCATGGTGGGAGGAAAACTCTTTGAAAAGAGGTACGTGTTTAGCGATCCTCGCAAGTGCGATCCAGACGGTTGTCTTGCCGTGAGGCTTCTTAGCCTCGCAGAGGCGTTACATTGTTAGCCCAAGGCGTGAGCCTTGGGTATCGTGGTCCGCCCCATGAGCGCGCCCTGTAGGGGCGCAACCCGTGGGGCTTCGCGTCGGTTATGTCTCTTGAGTTGCGCCCCTACAGGGCGCGCTTGTTTTCTTTTACTCCGTGTTCCCAAGGCTCACGCCTTGGGCTAACAATGTTTCATCCCCTTTGGGGATTCCCGCGAAGTCCATACAATGTCGGGCTCACACGCTAAACACATACGAAAAGAGTTTCCCCAACGCCTTTTCCTAAAGGCGCCGCCTTCAGAAGGTCCGCCTTCAGAAGGCGCTCCCCTTCAGAAACTTCTTAGCTGTTACAGCCGTGCCGGCTCCTGCCGGCACGGCAGCCAAAAAGTCTTTGGAAGGGGGTCTGGGGGATAACCTTTCTTCAGAAAGGTTTCCCCCAGCACAGGGGCCACCTGAGAAGGCGGTGCGAAGACGTTCGTCGACGAGCCGAAGGCTTGAACCAAGATTTCTTATCACACCCGTTTTTCATTAACTACCGGATCACTCCTGCACAACGTATTGCTCCAGGCATTTGAGTCCGAGCCTGAAGCCTTCCTTGCGGCGGGGTCCGTCGAACACGGGGTCCTCGTGCTCGATGACGATGTCCCCCGCGTAGCCTACGTCGCTGAGCACCTGGAAGATGGGCTTCCAGTTGATCTCGCCGTAGCCGGGCACGCGAAACCGCCACCAGCGCTCGCCGCTGTCCATGCCGTGGCGGGCCAGCACTCCGCGCAATATCTGCGTATCTTTCGCGTGGAACATGTACACGCGGTCGGCGAAGTCGCGAAGCGCGGCGAGGTGGTCGATCTGCTGCCAGAACAGGTGCGATGGATCGTACTCGAGCCCGATGGCCGGGGATGGCACCTCGTTGAACATGGCCTCCCAGTTCGCCACGTTCCACGCCATGTTGCACAGGTTCGCGGGCCAGTTTTCTATGGCCAGCTTCATCCCGCGGCCCTCAAATATCCTGGCAAACTCCCCGAAATTCTTCTTGTACGACTTCAGCTTGTCCGCCAGCGAAACATCCCCGGGGACCCTGGCGATCGTGGTAACGATCTTGGTGCCCAGTCCCTCCGCGATGTCCATCGCCTTTTTCAGATTCTCCGTTGCTTCTTTTCGCGCCCCGTCGTCGGCCGCGGCGTAATTGCCCTGATAGAAAACCGACGACGCAACTATGCCGTGGTTGTCGAGCACCTCTCTGGCCTGTTTGATGCCGGTTTCGGCAACGGTTTTGGGATCGATCGGGCCTCCGGAAAACAGCTCCAGGCATTTGAAGCCGGCCTCCGCGGCAAACTTCACCATATCTTCGGAAAAGGGCGTACAGAATCCAAGTTTCATCCGTGTTCTCCGTGCTTAGAATTCACTATTGCTGAGCTTCGTCGCTCACTTTTATCGTGACCGGCTCCTCGTTTTTACTTCCGGACTGGTAGTTGAGTTTCTGTTGCAGGCTCTTGAGGTTTTCTCCTGTGCTCTTGAGATTCTTCTGTATGTCTTCGGCAAGGGTCGCGCACTCGCCAAGGTGCTTGTTGAGCTCGTCCAGCTTGCTTTCGAGCGCGGCCTTTTCTTCTTCCGCCTCCTTTTTCTGCCTCAGGGCCGAGTCGAGGTTGGCCTGCGTGATCTTCAACTGTGCGGCGATCGTCTTTTCCCTTTCCTCTGCCTCCTCCAGGTTGCCCGTCACTGAGGCTACCGCTTTCGCGAGATTGTTTTTCGTTTTCTCGAGGTCCTGCATTTCTTTGTTGAGGCGCTCGATTTTGCCGTCGAGTCTCAACTGTTTTTCTTCAAGTATCCGCTTGTCCGACTCCAGCTCAGTGTTCTTTCCCTTTTCAGCAATCAGGTCCTTTGTGAGTTTGGCGCTATGTTTCTTCAACCGACCGACTTCCTTTTCTTGGATGTTTTTTTGCACAGTAATCTGGTCCAGATCCTTCTGCACCATTTCGTATTTGGCCGAAGAAACGCATCCCGTCGACAGCACCGCAGCACACAGACTCACGACAACAGCATAAGACTTAAACATGTTGGACTCCTTACATAAGCTCAACCCAATTGTTATCGAGCCCGACGTCGGGCTCTTACTCGTCGGCCCGGAACATCGAGGCGTGCGCTTCCTGAGCCCACATCCTTACGGTATCCCTTCCAGCCGCGACTATGAACCGGCCGTCCGGTGAAAACACAACGGATAATACTTCTGTGGCGTTTGCCTCATCGTATTGCAGGCATTGGGATTCATACGCGCGCCCACCGGAGTTCAACCCTGCCACGGACCATATCCGTATGGTGCCGTCGGCGCCGGCCGAGGCCACGCGCCGACCATCCGACGAGAACGCAACGGACTCAACAACACCCGCGTGCCCTTTCAATCGTACCAACTCCTCGCCCGCTTTACCGTTCCATTTCCAGACCGTTACCGCGTGATCGCGGCCGCCCGACACAACGAGCTTCCCGTCGGGTGAAAACGCAACGGCGTCAACGGCCCCCGTGCCCGGGGCACTGGTCCAAATGCATTGCGCGTCTTTGATACCCCAGATTCTGATCTTCCCATCGAAGCTGCCCGACACCACGAACCTCGGCCCTTCGTCAGATTTTTCGCACGGGGAGAAAGCAACGCAGCGCACCTGGCCGGCGTCGGCCTTCAACGTGGCCACGACTTGTTCGGCGCCCCTGCGCGCCCTCCAGATCTTGGTCGTTGCATCGTGGCTTCCGCTTACGACATACTTCCCGCAGCCCGAGAAGCGCACCGAACTTATCTGGCCTTTGTGAGGAGCCGAGCTCTGCAGCCGCACGCTCTCGCCGGTGTCGATATCGGAAATAACCACCGTATTGCCCCATCCCGCTGAGACTATCCGTTTTCCATCGGGCGAGAAATCAAGACACGTGATCTGATCCTTCGTGTGACCGGGTGCAATGTCGTCGCACGGCCTTCCCGAGGCAAGGTCCCACACCTTTATGATATTGCCGAAGCATCCCGCGGCGAGATTCTTGCCGTCGGGCGAGCAAGCAACGGAAAACACCAATTGCCCGCCCGTCTTGAGGTCCCTGGCCCATTCGTACGGTGCTCTAGTCTCGATCGCCCGCCTGAGCGCACCCGCCTCTTCGAAGATCTGTTTGAACAGCGACTCGCCACGCTTCGGCCGGAATCTGAGGATCTGCGCGGCCGCCTGCATTGCGGCCTTATACTCCCCGGCGTCAAGACGGTCACGCGCTTTGGCAAGGGCACCCTTGACCTTGTCTTCGGCCGCATTTTTTGCCTCGCCGAAAAGCTTCAATGCTTCCCGGTAATGATCGCAAGCCGCCTTGAGATCCTTGTCTAGCTCGCGTCTCCCCTTCGCTGCCGCATTTCGCGTGCGTTGTAATGCTTCTCCGGCAAAATCCTCGAGCAGCGGCACAACGGCCCCCGCACCCTCAATTGCCAGCTCGTACTTGCTCCTCGCCAGGTTGACCAGGCCTTCGCTCTCTCTGCGCGCCTTGCGGTATCCACTCTCGGCGTTTCGCCAGTGTGCCAGCGCGTCGGCAAATCTGCCGGCGGCAAAGCGCTCCCGACCCTCGGCGTCCTCTTTCTTCGCGCCGGCGTACGTCTCGGGGGCGCACCCCTCGGCTCTGACTTTCAGGGCTATGTCGCGGGACGACTCGGCCGCCGTCAGGACCGTATCGGCCATCTTCCGGGCCTGGCCCAGACCTGCGTTGTATGTGTCTGCAGCCTGCTTACAGTTCGCCATCGCATCGGCGAAGTTCTCCCCGTCGAAAGCTTCGTTTCCCTTGTCGAGACTTTCCTCGGCAGCTTTCCATACTTCCGGCGCCAGTTGCTCAACTCCGGCTGTTTCGGCTCGGCGTCTGGCCTGCGTCGCCGCCTGTAAAGCGGCACCGGCATCTTCCTTCGTGGCGGTTGTCAATTCCCGGGGCACCTTTGGAGGCTGCGTGGGAACTGCCCCCTGTTCGGGCCGGGGCTCTTCGGGCGAGGGGGCGAATACCCAATTCTTGAGGGCCGCAGCGCTCCGGCGTACGCGTCCGGAGAACCTGTCCCCCAACAATCCGAATTCTACCGCCGCAAGGGCGACGATGGCCGCCGCCACAGCGGCTGCGATTGTGAGGTGACGACGGCGGGCCCGCTTGCCCGACATCATCCCGACCAGCTCGCCGGCGCTCCGCGGGCGCGATCCCGGCTTCTTGGCCAGGCCGGCTTGGAGCGCGGTGTTGACATGGTGCGCGACGCCGGGGATTCTCTTCGCCTGCTTGTTGAGCAACTGGTGGCCGATCGCACCCTGGTGAAACGGCGCATGCCCGGCGAGGCACTCATACAGTGTGGCGGCGAAGGCATAGATGTCGGACGCCGCCGTGATCCGCTTGCCGGCATATTGTTCCGGTGGCATGTACAGGAGCGTCCCCGGGGTCTGCTGGCCGGTAACGCGCGTCATATTCTCTTTCATTTCGCGGGCGATGCCGAAGTCGACGAGTTTTACAACGCCCGCCGCAGAGATCATGATGTTGCTCGGCTTGATATCGCGATGAAGCACGCCTCGCACCTTGCGCCCGGAGCTGTCGACGTAAGCCACATTGTGCGCGTAGTCCAGCGCCTCGGCGATCTGCGCCGCGATCGGCTCGAGCCTGGCCCAGGTCATCCTGTTGTCGCTGCGCTTCGCCAGCAGCTCGTTCAGAGTTTTCCCCTCCACATACTCCATCACGATGAATCTCACTTCGTTGTGGGTGTGCAGGCCGTACATGCGGCAGATATTGGGGTGGGCCAGTTGCCGGCCGATTGTTGCTTCGCGGCGGAGGCGCTCAATGGCCAGCTTGTTGGCCGCGAGCTTGGTTGATATGAATTTGAGAGCAACCGGTGTTCCAAGCTCGATGTCTTCCGCCATGCACACAACGCCCATGCCCCCGGAGCTGAGCCTGCTGGCAAGTTTGTACTGACCGGCCAGGATCGTGCCGGCATACATCCGCTCGGTCATAGATCGACTCCATCTGGGGCGGCTTGTGCGCGAAGAGTCTCCCGATCCATAGGTTAGCGCTTTTCTCGAGGAATTTCAAGACTAAGCCGGACAATATGGTGCCCGATGGCCCAATCAGAAACTCCCTCACCGGCACTACGCACGGCCGATTCTAAGAAATGATGGCGCCGGCGTACGTCGCACAGACGGCGGCATCGCTGCGCGTTGTACGGACGGCGAGCCGGGTACCCTTGACTTTTCCCGCCGCGTAGCTAAAATTCAGAGCGTCGGCTATCACTTTTCGGCCGACGGGATCACGGTGAGTATCATGGAAGAAATTCAGACCCAGCGGGCCGTCGAACCGGCAGTTGTCATATCTGAAGCGCGTAGGCCCGTGCCCTGCGCGGTGGTCATCTTCGGCGCCAGCGGAGATCTGGCTCGCCGCAAGCTTGTGCCCGCGGTCTACAACCTGACCCGGAATGGCGTGCTGCCTGAGGACTTCTGTGTGATCGGGAGCAGCCGTTCGCTGAAATCGGACGACGACCTCCGCCGGATAATGCGCGAAGCAATTACCGGTTTCTCCCGGGTGCCCCTTGATGAAGACGTATGGCAACGTCTCGCCGCGCGCGTCGGCCACGTTACGGGGGATCCCAAGGAGCCCGAAACCTACGCCGAGCTGTGCAGAAAACTCAGCGAAGCAGACAGCCGATACGGCACCGGCGGCAACTATCTTTTTTATATCGCCACTCCGCCGACCACCTTCCTGCCTATATTGAGGCAGTTGCGCGAAGCCGGCCTGCTCCGTATCGGTTCGGAGAAGGCAAGAGAATCGTGGCCGCGGCTGCTCATAGAAAAGCCTTTCGGCCACAGCCTTTCCTCGGCCCGCGAGCTCAACTGTTTCCTTGCCGAAACGCTGCGCGAAAGCCAGATCTACCGCATCGACCACTACCTCGGTAAGGAGACCGTTCAAAACATAATGGTATTTCGCTTCGGGAATTCCATCTTCGAGCCGCTGTGGAATCGCAAGTACATCGATTACGTGGAGATCACCGCTGCCGAAGACATAGGAGTCGGCCGGAGGGGAAGCTTCTACGATGAGACCGGCGTGCTGCGCGACGTAGTACAAAACCACATGCTGCAAATGCTCGCGCTGTGCGCAATGGAGCCGCCCGTCTCTTACGAGGCCAACGGCATACGCGACGAGAAGATAAAAGTCTTCCGCGAGCTCCGACCCATACGAGGCGAACAGGCACGGCGCGACGTTGTGCTCGGCCAGTATCGCGGCTACAGGGAGGAAGATAACGTGCCGCCCGATTCGCGCACGCCGACCTATGCCGCGGTCAAAATGATGATCGATAATTGGCGCTGGCAGGGGGTGCCTTTCTACCTCCGCGCCGGAAAGAAGCTCGCCGCGCGCATGACCGAGATCTCCATTTCTTTTCAGCAGATACCGTTCTGTTTGTTCGGCACCAAGGAAGTCTGCCGGGCGATCGAGAAGAACGTCCTAACGATCAGGATTCAGCCTGAGGAAGGGATTTCGTTGCGTTTTGCGACCAAGGCGCCCGGCGAGGGCCTCTCCGTCGGAACGGTCACCATGGACTTCAAATACGCCGGGGCTTTCGACAGGCCTCAGCCCCAAGCATATGAGCACCTGCTGCTGGGGTGCATGCGCGGCGACCAGACCCTCTTCGCCCGTCGCGACGGCGTTGAGCTCGAATGGGAATTCATGATGCCGATCGTCGAGGCGTGGGAATCGGACCCCTCGGCCCCGATCATCACTTACGAACAGGGAAGCCCCGGCCCCCGCGAGGCGGATGAGCTCCTCGCCCGAAGCGGTCACGCGTGGAGGGAAATTCGATGATCCGCCCGCAACTGCGGGCAGCGGAAACAATTACAAGAGAGTTTTTGCGGATAGGTTTTTTTTGCAGCAGGGGGATAGAATGAGCGAAAACAGACAGTTGGATGAGCTGTGCATAAACACGATCAGGACGCTTTCGATCGACGCCGTGCAGAAGGCAAACTCGGGGCACCCGGGTATGCCGCTCGGCGCCGCACCAATGGCCTATGTGCTCTGGCAGAGGAACCTGCGCCACAACCCGAGCGACCACGACTGGCCCGACAGGGACCGTTTCGTTTTGTCGGGCGGGCACGCGAGTATGCTGATATACTCCCTTCTGCACCTCACAGGCTACGACCTGACCATGCAAGACATTAAGTCGTTTCGGCAATGGGAAAGCCACACCCCCGGGCACCCCGAGATGCGCCTCACGCCCGGATTGGAAACGACAACGGGCCCGCTGGGCCAGGGCTCGGCAACTGCGGTCGGCATGGCCATCGCCGAACGGGCGCTCGCCTACAGATTCAACCGCCCCGGGCATAAGATCGTTGACCACTATACTTACAGCATCGTTTCCGACGGCGACATGATGGAAGGAATATCGGCGGAGGCCTCCTCGCTGGCCGGGCACCTCAAGCTGGGCAAGCTCATTTTTCTCTACGACTCCAATGACGTGTCGCTCGACGGCCCCACGTCGCTCGCGTTCTCGACCGAGGACGTCGGCAAGCGATACGAGGCCTACGGATGGCAGGTGATCCACGTGAGCGACGGCGATACGGACCTCGACGCCATCGACGACGCCATCTCCGAAGCCAAGGCCAATACCTCGCGACCGTCGCTCATCATTGTCCGGACCACAATCGGCTACGGCTCGCCGCACAAACACGGCACGGCGGCGGCTCACGGCAGCCCGCTGGGCGAAGAGGAAGTAGCCCTCACGAAAAAGGCGCTGGGCTGGGACCCGGAGAAGTTCTTCCATGTTCCTGACGAAGCGTCGGCAAACTTCCGGTCGGCCGCCGAACGCGGACAGCAGGCGCAGCAGGAGTGGCAGAAAGGGTTCGACGCCTACGCACGGGAGTATCCCGAGCTCGGCGAGGAGTGGCGACAGGCTTTTGCGGGAGAGCTGCCCCCCGGATGGGACACCGATTTGCCTTCGTGGGAGGCTGGCGAAGAGATAGCCACGCGCAAAGCCTCAGGCGCCGTCATAAACGCGATCGCCGCCCGCGTGCCTACGCTGATCGGCGGCGATGCCGATCTCTCCAGTTCAACGAATACAACAATAAAGGACGGAGCATCCTTTGACGGCAGCACCGGCCACGGCCGAAACATTCACTTCGGCGTTCGCGAGCACGCCATGGCCGCCATCGCCAACGGCATCGCGTGCCATAAGGGTGCCCGGCCGTTCGTTGCCACGTTCTTCGTTTTTTCCGACTACATGCGGCCGTCAATACGTATAGCCGCACTCAGTAAACTGCCGACAATATACGTGTGGACGCACGACTCGGTGGCGCTGGGCGAGGACGGGCCCACGCACCAACCTGTGGAGCAGCTTATGTCTTTGCGGGTAATGCCCGAGATCAGCATGGTGCGCCCGTGCGACGCAAACGAGGCCGCCGAAGCGTGGCGGTTTACCATGAAACACAACCACGGCCCCGTAGGGATCGTCCTTAGCAGGCAGAATCTTCCGGTGCTCGATCGCAGCCGGTTCGCCCCCGCGTCGGGATTGTCCCGCGGAGCCTATGTGTTGTCCGATCCCGAAGGAGAACCGCCCACAGCCATCATTATCGCAACAGGCTCGGAAGTTCACCTGGCGCTCGGGGCGCAGGAACTACTGGCTGAGAAGGGCGTGCCCGTGCGGGTCGTGTCGATGCCCTGCTGGGAGGCCTTCAACTCCCAGAGCGAAGAATACCGGGAATCCGTGCTGCCCTCATCCGTTCGTGCCCGCGTGGCAGTGGAGGCCGGAGCCACACTCGGCTGGCACCGGTGGGTGGGAGACAACGGAGCAGTGATCGGGCTCGACCGCTTCGGGGCGTCGGCGCCGGGCAAAACCAACATGGAAAAGTTCGGATTCACGCCCGAAAACGTAGCGCGGCACGTGGAGGAGTTGCTTAGCGCCAAGAAGGAGTGACACAAACCATGCCGGATAGCAAAGCCGATTCGGAACAGGCCCCGATCGGGATAATCGGCCTGGGGGTTATGGGCCGCAACATCGCATTGAACATCGAGGAACACGGTTTTGCCGTGGCCATCTGGAACCGGACGACCGAAAAGACCGAACGATTCATTAACGAATGCGCCGGAAAGCGCTTCGTCGGCACGAAAACGCTGGAAGAATTCACCGCTGCTCTCAAGCGACCGCGGAGAATCATGCTGATGGTCCAAGCGGGCGGGCCGGTCGATGCGATGATCGACTCGCTGAGGCCGTTGCTCGCGCCGGGCGACATCCTCATCGACGGCGGCAACTCGTGGTTCAAAGACACCCAACGCCGCGCCGCAGACCTGACAAAAAACAACGTGCACTTCTTCGGGATCGGAGTGTCCGGCGGCGAGGAGGGCGCCCGCCACGGACCTTCACTCATGCCGGGCGGCCCCTCCGAAGCATACGAGCACATACGCCCCGTCTTGGAAGCCATCGCCGCGAAAACCGATTCCGGCCCGTGCGTGGCGTACATCGGCCCGGACGGCGCCGGTCACTTCGTGAAAATGGTGCACAACGGAATCGAATACGGCAACATGCAGCTTATCGCTGAGGCCTACGATATTCTGCACAAAACCAACGGCCTCAAGACTGCACAGCTCGCCGACATTTTTGCCGAGTGGAATCGCGGGCCGCTTGAGTCGTTCCTGATCGAGCTCACCGCAAGAATATTCACCGTGCGGGATGAAGAGAACGGCCGAGCGCTCGTTGAGCTCGTTCTCGATAAAGCCGCACAGAAGGGCACGGGCAGGTGGACAGCCCAGGTCGCGCTCGAGCTGGGCGTGCCGATTCCCACCATCGCCGCTGCAGTCGACGCACGGCTGCTCTCCAGCATGAAAGCAGAGCGCGTAGCCGCGAGCAGCCGGATAAAAGGCCCGAGAGCCGACCGCCCGGCCATCGACAAGAAGGAGCTGATCGCCGCCATGCACGACGCCCTCTACGGCGCCAAGATATGCTGCTATGCCCAGGGAATGAGCCTCATACGCAACGCCTCCGACGCATTCAACTGGGACATCAACCTCAAAGAGATCGCGCGTATATGGAAAGGCGGATGCATTATCCGCGCCCGGCTGCTGGATTCGATAATGAACGCTTACGACCGCGCGCCGGACCTCGTGAACCTGCTACTCGACAAGCAGCTCGGCGCGGAGGTCCAGTCGGCGGAGCCCGGCTGGCGACGCGCCCTCGGGACGGCCCAAGAGCGAGGAATCCCTGCCCCGGCCATGGGCGCAAGCCTTGCGTATCTCGACAGCTACCGATCCGCCGACCTCCCCCAGAATCTCACCCAGGCGCAGCGCGATGCCTTCGGCGCACACACCTACGAACGAGTCGACAAGCCCGACAGCGGACCGATCCACACCGATTGGTAAAAGTTATTGGCCGCGCGAAATGGAAGGAGAACCAAATCAAACTGTTCATAGATACCGGAGATCCCGAACAGATCCGAGAGGCGGCGAGTTGGGGGATCATCGACGGCGTTACGAGTAACCCGACACACGCCGCCAAAACGGGCATCCCGCCCAAAAAGCTTTACCCGGAAATCTGCAAGCTGGTGGACGGGCCGGTAAGCCTGGAAACAGTGGGCCTGACCACCGAAGACATGCTCCGGGAAGCCCGGATTCTGGCGGCGATAGCCGACAACGCCGTGGTGAAGGTGCCGATGACGCGCGAGGGCATCGTTGCCGTAAGACAATTGGCATCCGAAGGCATCAAGACCAACGTCACCGTGACATTCTCGCCGCTGCAGGCGCTCCTCGCCGCCAAGGCCGGGGCCACATACGTGAGCCCGTTTATCGGGCGGCTCGACGCCGTAGGCCACCGCGGGATGGACGTCGTCGAGCAGACCCTCCGGATATACGACAATTACGGATTCGCAACGCAGGTCATCACGGCCTCTGTGCGCACGCCCAGCCACGTACTCGAGGCCGCCCTTGCCGGTTGCCACGTCTGCACAGTGCCGTTCGACATCCTCAAGCAGCTCTACGACCACCCACTGACCGACCTCGGCATCAAAACATTCCTCGACGACTGGGAGACCGTCCCGGACAAGGACGAACTCTGGCAGATGGAACCTGAGCTTGTATCGCGGAGGTGATTCCAGAGAGGCTCTGCGCCTCGTCGATCACTTCGGCTCAAGATGACCCCACTTCATTGAGCGTTTTCATCTCTTGACGGAAACGCTCTGTCTCTTGGGCCGTTTCTAAAGTACATCCCCTTGACTTCGCCCACCAGATAGCTTAGAATCAATATAATCACACGCTGGCCGTTTGACACTCCGTTACTTTCGGACGCAGGGGGGCTATCATGGACGTAACCACCCACATAGCTCATGTCAAGAAGGGACCCGACGACGATTGGATTGTCCAATCCGTAGAAGAGCATCTCAAGGCGACGGCCGCGCTCGCCCAGCAATTCTGCCGGCCGTTTCCTTGGGGCGCTTGGGCTCGCGCAGCGGCGCTGTGGCACGACGTCGGAAAGTACTCCCCCGAGTTCCAGAACAGAATACGCAGAGAGAGCGGCTATGAAACGGACGGGCGATCTCCTCGACGCGTTGACCACTCCACCGCCGGGGCGCAGCACGCTTTCTGCAAGCTCGGCGATGCGGGCAAACTCCTCGGTTATGCCATTGCGGGCCATCACGCCGGCCTGCCCGACGGCAAGACGAACGACGACTCGTGCCTGGCCAAACGCCTGCAGAAAAACGTCCCCGAATATCCCGCATGCCCCGAGCATATCCTCGATCACAAGGTCGACCCCCGCGCCCTGCCCTTCCCTGCCGACAGGCTGCGCCCCGGATTCGGCCTGTCTTTCTTCATCAGGATGCTATTTTCGTGCGTCGTAGATGCCGACCGCCTCGACTCCGAGAAGTTCACGAAACCCCGCCAGGCCGAGGTCCGGGCCGGGTACCCATCCCTTGCAGATCTGCAGCCAAGCCTGATGGCGCATTTGGATCAACTGAGCGCCCGCGCCGACCAAACCCTCACCGTGAACCGCCACCGCGACGCAGTCCTGCGACAGTGCCTCGATGCCGCAGACGAGCCGCAGGGAATGTTCTCCCTCACAGTGCCCACCGGCGGCGGCAAGACGCTCTCGTCGCTGGCTTTCGCAATCGAGCACGCGCTCGTTCACGGCCTCGACCGGATCATATACGTGATACCCTACACCAGCATCATCGAGCAAAATGCCAAGGTCTTTCGCAATGCACTCGGCGAGAGAGCCGTGCTCGAGCATCACTGCAATTTCGACCCGTCCAAAGGCGAGGACGACGGCTCGGACGACCCAACGTGGGAGAAGCTCGCAGCCGAGAACTGGGACGCGCCGATCGTCGTCACCACAAGCGTCCAGTTCTTCGAGTCGCTTTTCAGCAGCAGACCCTCCCGCTGCCGCAAACTACACAACATCATGAACAGCGTCGTGATCCTCGACGAAGCCCAGATGCTGCCCGTCCACCTGCTCAGGCCCTGTCTCGAGGCCCTGCGGGAGCTGGCCACCTGTTACCGCACCAGCGTCGTCCTGTGCACAGCCACGCAGCCGGCCCTCCTGGCTAAGGACGACTTCCCCGAGGGGCTGAAAGGCGTACACGAGATCGTCTCCGCGCCCGACGCGCTCTACAACGCCCTCAAGCGTGTCAATGTCGAAATCATCGGGAAGCTCCCCGACACCGAGCTCGCCGCCAGGCTGAAGCAACACAAGCAAGTGCTCTGCATCGTAAACACACGCCGCCACGCGCGAAAGCTTTACGAGATGATCAAAAAGCAACGGGGCGCATACCACCTCAGCGCGCTCATGTGCCCCGCCCACCGAAGCGAAGTGCTCGAACGAATCCGGGCCGCTCTCGAAGATGAAGAACCGTGCAAAGTCATCAGCACACAGTTGGTGGAAGCCGGCGTGGACATCGACTTCCCCGTCGTTTATCGCTCGATGGCCGGCATCGACTCCATCGCCCAGGCCGCCGGACGTTGCAACCGCGAAGGCAAGCACAAGGTAGGGTCCGCGTACGTGTTTGAGCCGGAGGGGGGCCTGCCCGTCGGGGACTTGCGACATGCGGCTGAAACGGCGCAGCTTGTTATGCGCCATCACGCGGAAGATCCCCTGGAGCTCGATTCCGTGCGCGAATATTTTCAGGACCTCTACTGGCTGAAAGGAGACAAACTCGATGAAAAGCAGATAATGGACGACCTCAAGGAAGGTGCGGCGCGAGGCAACTTTCCATTTCGGGATGTCGCCCGCAAGTTCAGGCTGATCGAAAACGACACTAAGCTGGTCATCGTCCCGTGGTCGGAGAAGGGCGAGCAACTTGTCGAGACCCTGCGCTCGGAAGAGCCGTCTGCTTCGCTGGCCCGCCGGGCGCAGCGGTTCACTGTGCAAGTGTATCCTCAACAATACGCCGCCCTCGTGGGCGCCGGCAGCGTAGAGGTGCTCTGGGAGCAGTATCCGGTGTTGGTGAGTAATCTTTACCGCAGTGACGTTGGGCTGTGCCCCGATGACCCAACGTCTCACCAGGCAGACAATCTCATTTGTTAAGGAGGTGATTCAATGGCTTATGGCATCAAGCTTAAAGTGTGGGGCCGTTACGCGTGCTTCACGCGTCCGGAGATGAAGGTCGAGCGCGTCAGTTACGACGTGATGACGCCCTCGGCCGCCCGCGGAATCCTGGAGGCGATCTACTGGAAGCCTCAGATACGCTGGGTGATCGACACAATTCACGTTCTGAACCCGATCAAGTTCACAAATATCCGCCGAAATGAGCTCGCCGGCAAGCTGTCGATCAACAACGTCAAGAAGGCGATGAAGGACGGCCACTCGCCCATTTGCGTTTTCGTTGAAGACAATCGCCAGCAGCGCGCGGCTATGGTTCTCAAGGATGTCGCCTATGTGATTGAGGCGCACTTCGAGTTCACCGGTGCAGACGACGCCAACACGGCCAAGCACAAGGAAGCATTCGAGCGCCGTGCGCAGAAGGGGCAGTGCTTCCACCATCCCTACTTTGGCTGCAGGGAGTTCCCGGTGAACTTCGCACTCGTCGAAGGCGATGCCCCGCGGTCGTCGCTCCAAGGCAAGCAGGACCTCGGCTGGATGCTCCACGACATCGACTTCGACAACGGCATGGAAGCGCGATTCTTCCACGCCGCGATGATCGACGGCGTCGTGGAAGTACCGGCGTTCGAGAGCGAGGAGGTGCACGGATGATACTGCAAGCACTCAACAGCTACTACAACAGGCTCGCAGATGATCCGAATGAGAACCTGCCCGTCCCCGGGTTCAGCAGAGAAAAGATTCACTTTGCCCTTGTCATCGGCCGCGACGGCAACCTTGTGCAGGTGCGCGATCTCAGGGACGTTCAAGACAGAAGAAGAATACCGAAACCGCTCGTTGTGCCCCAGGCGGTCAAGCGCTCCATGGGAGTTCTGTCAAACTTCCTGTGGGACAACTCAAGCTATGTTCTGGGTGCTGACGCCAAAGGCAAACCTGAACGTGCGGCCAAAGCATTCTCTGCTTTCAAGCAGCTTCATCATTCAATCGGCCACGACTCGGATGACGAAGGCATGCTCGCGGTCCTCAGATTCATAGGCACGTGGGACCCTGCGAGTGCGGGCGATTTGGACAACTGGGAAGAAATCGCCGGAGCAAATCTCGTGTTCCAACTGGACGGCGAACGCGGATTCGTGCATGACCGTCCTGCGGTCAGAGAGCTCTGGAAGCGCAGCGTTCGAGAAACAAGAGAAGACCCGCTGGGGATGTGTCTGGTGACCGGGCAACGGTCTCCCATCAAGCGCCTGCACACCTCCATCAAGGGTGTGAGGGGAGCCCAGACCAGGGGGGCCGACATTGTGTCTTTCAACCTTCCCGCTTTCTGTTCGTACGGAAAGAGCCAAGGATTCAATGCACCCATCGGCCACGAGGCTGAGTTCTCCTACACAACCGTCCTCAACCACCTCCTTCGCCGCGATAGCCGCCAGAGGATCCGGATCGGCGATGCAACGACTGTGTTTTGGGCCGAACGAGCATCCCCGGTCGAGGGATTCCTCGGCATGGTCTTCGATCCCCGAGACGATGGCGGCGATCTGAAGGAAGTGCGCCTCTACCTGGAGGCGATGCGCGACGGCAAGACACTGCCGGAGATCGATAACGATGTGAGATTCTACATCCTCGGCCTCTCGCCAAACGCCTCCCGATTGTCCGTGCGCTTCTGGCACGTGAGCACCGTGGGCGACGTGGGCGACAGAATCGGGCAGCACTTCCAGGACCTCGCCATCGTCAGAAGCTTCGACAGCGCCCCCGAGTTCCCGAGCATCTGGCAGCTTCTCCGACAGACAGCCGTGCAGAGCAAGACGGACAACATCCCGCCTCTTCTTGCGGGTGAAGTCATGCGGTCAATTCTCACCGGCGCTCCATACCCCCGCAGCCTGCTCAGCTCGATCATCACACGAATCAGGGCCGACCAGACAATCAATTACATGCGATCGGCAATAATCAAGGCCTGCCTCGCGAGGCAGTGGAGAATCACCAAACAAAGAAAGGAGATCGGTATGGTACTCGACCCACAAAACACAAACATCGCTTACGTGCTCGGGCAGCTTTTCGCCGTGCTGGAAAGAGCGCAGAAAGACGCAGTCCCCGGCGCAAACACCACAATCAAGGACCGATTCTTCGGCGCAGCCTCCTCAACGCCGCGCACCGTGTTCCCTCAACTGGTGCGGCTTGCTCAGCACCACATCGCCAAGGCCGAGTTCGGCCATGTCAGGGACAAGCAGATCGAACAGATCATGGACAAGATCGTGGTGTTTCCCGCGCACCTCAGCCTCGACGACCAGGGGCTATTTGCAATAGGCTACTACCATCAGAGGGCGGATTTCTTCAAAAACGTTACCGACGAGTAAGGAATAAGGCTCAGAAAGGACATCAGAAATGAACGCAGTAATTCAAAACCGCTACGAGTTTGTTTACCTCTTCGACGTCGAAAACGGCAACCCCAACGGCGACCCCGACGCGGGTAACATGCCCCGAATCGACCCGGAGACCAACCACGGCATCGTCACCGACGTCTGCCTTAAACGCAAAATCCGAAACTTCGTGCAAATCTCAAAGCAGAATCGCTCGCCCCACGAAATCTACGTGCTGGAGAAATCGATTCTCACGAATACACAGGGACGGGCACACGAGGCGGTCAAGGAAGAATCCGGCGGAGACAAAGCCACACAAAACCGACTGGCACGCAAATGGATGTGTCAGAACTTTTTCGATGTGCGGGCATTCGGAGCCGTGATGTCGCTGAAAGACAACAACTGCGGACAGGTGCGCGGACCAGTGCAGTTGAACTTTGCTCGCAGTATTGAGCCCATCACGCCGCTGGAAGTTACCATCACCCGGATGGCCGTGGCCACCGAGAAAGAAGCCAAAGCCCAAGAAGGCGACAATCGGACCATGGGCCGCAAGCACATCGTCCCCTATGCGCTCTACCGCGCGGAAGGCTACGTGTCGGCGCACCTTGCCGAAGACACCGGCTTCTGCGAAGACGACCTCGAACTGCTCTGGGGGGCGCTCGTCAACATGTTCGATCACGATCACTCCGCGGCCCGCGGCAAGATGAACGCGCGCAAGCTCGTCGTCTTCAAACACAGCTCAGCCCTGGGCAATGCCCCGGCTCACAGACTCTTCGACCTTGTGACCGTGGCCAGAAACGGCAACGCCGACGGCCCCGCGCGGGCGTTTTCCGATTACGAAGTCAACGTGAACAATGCAGACGTCCCTTCGGGCGTTGAGCTCATTGAGATGCTGTGAGGCCAAACCATGTACCCCGAAGACCAGCTCCTCCCCATCTCCGCGCTGCAGCACCTGCTGTTTTGCGAGAGGCAGTGCGCGCTCATACACGTCGAGCGGCTGTGGGCCGAAAACGTCCTGACCGTGCAAGGAGGCATCCTCCACGAGCGCACAGAGAGAGAGCGCGGAGAGTCGCGCGGCGGCCTGCGCATCGCCCGCGGGCTGCGCCTGCGCTCGCTGCGCTTGGGCCTGGCCGGAATAGCCGATGTGGTCGAGTTTCACCGCATCGACCCAAGAAACCCCGGGGCGGGCGACGATCCCCCGCCCCCGGGCGCCACCGCCTGCTCGCTGCCCGGGGCCCGCGGGTTGTGGCGGCCATTTCCCGTCGAATACAAGCGAGGCAAGCCCAAGCACAACAACTGCGATGCAGTCCAGCTCTGCGCCCAGGCCATCTGCCTCGAAGAAGCCTTGGGAGTGAACATCGAGGCCGGCGCCTTGTTTTACGGGACCACCCGGCGGCGCGTGGATGTAGCCCTCGACGCCCCCCTGCGCGAGGAGACGCAAGCCGCCGCCCGACGCCTGCACGAGCTGATCCGCGCCGGCGTCACACCGAAAGCCAAGCACGGGAAATGGTGCAAGAACTGCTCGCTTGCATCCGAGTGCATGCCCAAGGCCACGGCCGGGGGGCGCTCGGCAAAGCAATACCTGGAGACAGCCCTTGAGCAAATTGAATAGGCAGGAACAGCACAACACCGGTGGGAGGGAAACTCTTTGAAAAGAGGTATGTGTTTAGCGTGGTGCCCTCAGACATCCACACTGCAAGAAACCGTGGATGACACAGGTAGGGGCGGCGGGTCGCTCCCCGCGCGGGAGCGTGGATTGAAACCCCCCAGTGTATCCGGATGAACCAAGAATGAAAAGATACCTCAACACACTCTTCGTAACGACCCAAGGCTCCTACCTGGCAAAAGAAGG
>Ga0114922_10001723_pt1 | contig 20694 bp, 14 predicted proteins | sample AartaG_FD_100975 | JGI IMG/M metagenome (GOLD analysis project Ga0114922, IMG submission 100975) | Deep subsurface microbial communities from Aarhus Bay to uncover new lineages of life (NeLLi) - Aarhus_00045 metaG | ecosystem: Environmental > Aquatic > Marine > Oceanic > Sediment | place...
TTCCTCCACGATGAGACAACCTCCCCAGGTGTCATCCCACTTCGTCTCGCCCTCCCAGTGAAATCCATCTGCAAGGAGGCCGGAGGGCGTCCTCTCGAATCCGTCCGCGAAGACCACGGCTGGGTCGCCCTCAATGCCCGCGTCGCCCGGATGATTCGCCGCGATGCCGTTGCCCTCGGGCAGTCCTGGCGGCACGTTCCCTCCGCCTGACGCCTGGCTTGAGACGACCAGGAAAGCGAATGCCACGCGAATCACGAGCCGGATGTCCATCCGATGAAACATGCGCGTTCCTCCGTGCGTCGGCTTGACGACGTTCAGTGAGAGCAGCGACAGCGCATCCGTCGCCTTGCTCAAGCAGTCTATCCGGATGCAGGCCGTTCGGCCAGTGTAGCCGGTCGGCGCGGCGGGCTGCCGGTTTGAAACAGCCGGCGGGTTGACAGGCGCCCCCGGCCTGTATATCTTGTCACTTACCGGTGGCCCGAACGGCGCGACCAGAGCTGCCGGCACACCCGCGCCCGGAGGATGTACGTGAATGGTGATGCCGAACGAGACTCCTGAGGACCTGGTGATCGACTGCCACTGTCACGTCGGGCGCAGCCTGTCGGCCGAAGAGCTGATCGAGATGATGGACGCGGCCGGCGTGGGGAAGGCCGTCGTCTTCGTCACGCCGTTCCTCTGGGGCCTGCTGGGGCAGGCCGACTATCACGACACCAACGACTACATCGCCGACGTGCAGCGCGAGCACCCGGACCGGCTCATAGGCTTCGCGTGCGTCAACCCGCATCTGGCCCCGGGCCGAGAGCTGGAAAGATGCGTCAAGGAGCTCGGACTGCGCGGGGTGAAGATCCATCCGGAGAACCACTGCTTCGCCGTGGACTCGCTGATCGGCGGGGAGATAATGGAAGCGGTCGGGGCTCTCCAGAAAGAGACCGGCCTGCGCATCCCCATACTGTCGCACGGGATGACGACGATCGGCGCGATGCCGGACCAGTTCGGACGCCTGGCGGGCAGATACCCGGACGTGTCGATCATCATTGCCCATGCCGCGGGATTCCAGAACCTCTACTTTCCCTCGTTCGAGCCGTTGACGGAGCATGACAACCTGTTTGTCGACACGGCCATGACCACCGTTGACGACCTGCACCTGATCGGGATGGCGGCGAGGGTCGGCGTCCGGAAGGTCCTCTTCGGGTCCGACCATTTCGCCCGCGGCCAGAGGAATCTCTACGGCAATTTCCAGTACGTGCTCGAAAGGGCGTTCCCCGACCCGGCCGAGCGAAGGCTCGTCATGGGCGGGAACATCGCCCGGATTCTCGCCATGCCGGCCTAGACGTGGCCCCATGCGCGCAGCAGCGCGCGCACGCGGTGGTAGCTCTCCTTCGGCGTCCCGTCGTCCCTGAGCCAGCCCGCGCCCGGGATGAACGCCGGGTCCGCCAGGTTCCACCACGTGATAGCCTCCACGTCCGGGCGCGCGTAGCATAGCGTATAGAACCACTCCGTCCAGTCGGCCTGCACCCTCTCACACCAGGGCTGGTGCCACTGGCCCCGCACACGCCGCATCATCTCGTCGCCCTTCAAATCGCCGGGCATGTCCCGCTTGCCCGAGGGCAGCCCGAGTTCCGTGATGTGCATCGGCTTACCGAACCGCGCGTACTCGTCCATGTATCTGCTGATGGTCAGCATGTCGCGGCCGATGTTGGAGGGGAAGTACATTTGCAGCCCGACCACGTCGAAGCTCACGTCCGCCTCCATCAGCCGGTCCAGGTAGCTGAGCGGCGTCAGCGTCCGATCATAGATCGGACCCATTCTCATCGACCCCTCCCATGATCCTTCCTCCGCGGCGTAGGCGCCGTCCACCTGGCAGTGGTTGACGATGACGACCGCTTCGGGATTCTTGTCCCGGATCGAGTCGCAGGCCACCCGTGTGATCTCCACCTCCTGCTCCTGGGTCAGGCCCAGGCCGTTGGCCCAGTCGTGGGCCTCATTGATGGCATCCCATATCCCGATCCGGTCGCGATATCGCTCCACGCTGCGATGGACGACTCGGCGGCACTGGCGCTGGACAGTCGGCCAGTCGGCCCCCTCCAGCCAGGGAGGTATGCCGGCCTGATGCCCCCACCAGAGGGGGTGCCCCTTCGTCTTGATGCCTTCGCCTTCGCACCAGGCCAGCATCTCGTCAACGCGGCTGTAGTCCGGTTTGCCTTCCTCGGGCTCCAGCGCCTTCAGATAGAAGGGCAGTGTGCCGAAATTGAGGATCTCGGTGAACCGACGCTGAACGGCCTCCGCCGGCTTTCTTCTGCCGAAAGCGGTGGTGCCGAAGAGGAACTCGTCCCGCCTGGGCCTGGCCGCGATCTGCGCACGGGCGTGCTCGACCACCGCCAGCTCTCCGGCCCAGAGCCCGTGCGAAAGCGAAAGGAGCCGCAGCGTGGCCGCGCGGGCATCCGAAGCGTCGCCCGCTTCGGCCAGGCACTCGGCCGCCGCGTCAACGTGCGCCCGGCAGTCCACGGACCAGGCAGTCTGCGCTCCTTCCATGAACCGGCGCACCTCGGCCAACCGGCTTGTTGCGGCCTCCCGGACGAAGTCAAGGGATCCGGCCCCTGTCTTGTAACCGTCGCCGCAGTTGTCGGCGCCCACCCACAGCTCGCCGAAATCGGGCACGGGAATCCACGCGTAGAGCGCGGCCGGCCCGGCCGGGATCTCAATCTCCACCGTGCCGTCCCGGGCAATTTCGCTCCGCCGCCGCAGCGGTTCGAAGTGCAAGTCACTCGCATACAATGACTTCAGGGATTCCTCCGGCATGGGCTCGCCGTCCATGCCGGTGAGTTTCACTTCGAGCGTTTCAGCCATCCTCGGCCTCCTTCGGGATCGGACGTGGGGGAATGCGACCTATACCGCCGAAGACGGCTCATGTCAACGCGCAGCCGCCGCCCTGGGGCCACCAGCAACGGGATACTGCATTCGCGCCCGCAACCCGGGCTTCGTCAGCGAGGCGTGGGTCTGGGACGAGCAGCGGCTGTTGGACGCCGAATGAGCCGGCAGGTGACAGCGCACGAAGGCTTCCGCCCGCGCCCACTTGCCAGCGGGCGTCCCGCCGGCTACTCTACCGTTCGCCCTTTGAGAGAGGAACGCACAACGTCATGGCAAGCAAGCTCTCGTCACGTGACCGCATGTTGGTCGCCCTCAGCGCCGAGGAGCCCGACTACGTCCCGTGCTCCTTCATGTTGTTCGCTGCCCTCAGGAAGCGGTGCGCCGATCAGGCCGAGTTCGTGGAGAGGCAGATCGAGATGGGTCTGGACCCGTACGTGCAGCTACCCATGCGGTCGCCCCGGGGCAAGCGCACGCAATCGGAGCACCATGACCTGTACGGCCTGCCCGTGCGGTTCGATCCCCGCGTCGAGGTGAAGAACTGGCGCGAAGATCCGGCCGACTCGCGCTATCCGGTCATCCACAGGGAATATGTTACGCCCGCGGGCACGCTCAACACGGCAGTCAATGAGACGGACGATTGGCCCCACGGGAACAGCGTCCCGCTCTTCGACGACTTCGTGGTGCCGCGCGCGCGCAAGCACCTTGTCACGTGCCCTGACGACCTGCCCGCCTTGCGACACCTGCTTACCCCGCCCACGGATGACGACGTGGCCGGCTTCCGGGAAGGCGCGCGCATCGCCAAGGCCTTCGCCGCTGAGCGCGACCTGCTCGTGGTGGGCGAATGGGGTGTGCTGTTCGATGCCGCGTGCTGGCTGTGCGGCATCCAGGAGCTGATGCTGATGGGCATGGCGGACCGGCCCTTCCTCCGCGACCTGCTGGCCATCCTGCACGAATGGAACAGGCGCCGCATGGAGGTGGTGTTGACGGAGGGGGTCGACCTGCTCATCCGGCGCGCCTGGTACGAGACGGCGGATTTCCTGTCTCCTTCCGTCTACCGGGAGCTCATCCTGCCACTGCTCAAGGAAGACGTGGAGCAGGCGCACCAGGCCGGGGCGAAGCTGGGGCTGATCACCACGGCCTCCTACACGCCGCTTCTGGACATGTACCTGGAATCCGGCATGGACGCGCTGATCGGCGTTGACCCGGTGGAGGACCCCCGCGCGGACTTCGCCCTGACCAAGGAGAAGCTGGGGGGCCGCGTCTGCCTGTGGGGAGGCGTCAACGGCTTCGTGACCGTGGAAACCGGCGCACCCGAACAGGTGCGCGCTGCCGTGAGGGCCGCCGTCGGCCAGCTCGCCCCAGGCGGCGGCCTTATACTGTCCCCCGTGGATAACATCACGGCGGACTCCGAGTCCGTCTGGCAGAATGTGAGGGCGTTCATAGACGAGTGGCGCGCGTGCCGCCGCTACCCCATCGAGGTATAGTCGGCCGGCGCAGCGCCGGCAGTCACGTGATACGATCGCCTGTGCCGCGAAGCCGACGGCCGGGCGACGAGAGCACCCGGGAGAGGTCCGAACAATGGAGAAGAAGATCGCCGTAATCGGAGGAGGCAGCGTCTACGCCGCCGGCATCGTGCACACGCTCGTCCAGCGAGCCGACGAGATGGCCGGCTCCGCCCTGGTCCTCGAGGACATCCGCCCGGAGCGGCAGCAGACGATGCTGGCGCTCGCCAGAAACCTGATACGCGCCAGGGGCGCTGACCTGGACGTGCAGGCGACCCTCGACCTGGACGAGGCGCTCGACGGCGCGGATTTCGTGATCACCTGCTTCCGCATCGGTGGCTACGAAGCCTTGAACCTCGACGTGTCCATCCCCGCCAGGTACGAGATCTACGGCGACGAGACCTCAGGCCCGGGCGGCATATTCTTCGCCCTTCGGACGATCCCCGTCGTGATGGACATTGCGCAGCGCATGGAGCGCCTCTGCCCGGGCGCGTTCCTGATCAACTACGCAAACCCCACGGGTTTCGTCACGGACGCCGTGCGGCGCACCAGCTCCATCCCGGAACTGTCGCTGTGCAGCGGCTTCCTGGCGGTCGCCCGGCTCGTGGAGCAGTTCCTGGGCCTTCCCGCCGAAGACGTCGTGCCCATCACGGCCGGCGTCAATCACTACACGTGGCTCCTCCACGCCTACCTGGGCCGCAGGGACGTGGCGCCGGAACTGCTTCAGGCGCTGGTCGAGTCGGATACGAGCTCGTCCGGCTGGGGCTGGAAGCGCACCGTGGACATAGCGGCCACGTACGGGATCATCCCCATCCCGGGCGGCCACATGGCCGACTACTTCTACCGCCGCGAGATGGTGGCACGGCAGAAAGAGGTGAAGCACTGGGGCCTGAGCGACCCGGCCACGAGTCATGCGACCGCCTGGAAACACTACGAGGAGCTGGCGAAGGCGGAAGCTCCCGAGTTCGACATGTCCATTCCGGGAATGCACCACTACGTTGGCTCGGTGAGCGACCTGGCCGTGGACGTGGCTGTCTCCATTGCTACCGACAGGCGCAAGGTCTTTGCGGTGAACCTTCCCAACGCCGGGCAGATCACGAATCTGCCGCGGGGGGAGATCGTCGAGTCTCCTGCTCTGGTCGGCGCGTGCGGCGCGCTGCCCCTCGCCGTGGGTGACCTGCCCGCCGCGGTGCTGCCGATGACAGAGATGCTGGCCCGCAGTCGCGGTCTGGCCGTGGACGCAGCCCTCATGGGAGACAAGCAGATGCTGCTCTACGCCTTGATGAGCGACCCGCTGGTGGACTCGCTCGTACAGGTCCAGCCGATGATGGAGGAGATGCTCGTTGCCCAGGCCCGGTGGTTGCCGCAGTTCGCCGGGTAGGGCGGGCGCCGCACTCAAAGGTCGTGCTTGGGCAGCGCAGCGAGGACGGCCAGAGGGAGAGCGGACCACGGCCCTCGACCTCCTTGGAGCCCCTAACAGAACCCCCTGCTGGCTTCGACCGGCTGCAGCGCCGAACGTGCGGCATTGGCCACTGATCCTCACTTACTGACACAGGTGAAGGATGCACGCTTTCACGGGTAAGACCGTAGCCTCGATCAGTGCCAATCTGTGTAAATCAGTGGCTCACTTCCGTTGGTCGTATCCGTCTTCGTCCCTTGGCGTCGCATGCATGCTGTGTCCATCCGTGTCCGCTGGCAGAAGGGCCGACGCCATTCGGTGGTGCGGAACGGCCTTGAATCAGTGCTGGTCTGTATAGATCAGTGGCTTGGCGCCGGTTGGAGAGAGCAGCGCCGAACTTACGGCACCATTGAGTCCTGTATGAGCAAAGTCAATAGGCCTGGGCTGTGTCGCTGAGCCCCTGGAAGGGGCGTCATACATGTGGCCGGGGGCTGTGCCGCCGCAGCACTACCTTTAACGGACTCAATCGCCGGCGTGGTGAGACGCGCGCAGGTCGTTGCCATCTCGGTGGTTTCCGAGTGGGATAGGTACCCGTTCAGCAGTCGGTGGCGAGTGGGCAGGACCGGATCGACTGCGGAGCCACATTCCCTTCGCCAATTGCATCTTACGTTGACAGGAGGGGTGGCTGAGCGGACGAAGGCGATGGTTTTGGAATTCGATCTGAGCGATTATTGGACGTTGTTGTGCCCTTGGCACTTATGGCATCAACCGTTCATGGGGGAAGCATTCGGGCCAGACTGACGATCCGGGCCATTTCGGTGTGTTGCGGCCTGCTTCTGGTTCTGCCGGTAACACCTCGGTAACAGTCAGGGCTTCCACCGGCCGCGACGGAACTCGGGACGGCCGATGCGGGACGTGCCGGAACCCGAGTTCCGCCAGCAGCATTTCGATCTATCCTGAATCGCCCCCTTCCTTGATCATCTCGCCCACTTCTCGAGCGATGTCTCTCCCTTCAACTCGGAACTTGTCGCGGAATTCGATTAGATCTGACGGCAGGTATAGGACTTTGCCGCGATTCCCCCGGTTGCCGTCCATGACATATTTAATATGGGGAATGCCGTAACGCACTGTCCACTGGTCAAGCGTGTCGCAAGAGATGCCCAGAATCTCAGCAGCGTCCTTCTTGGTTACCGGGCATTCGATATCGAGTGTCATCGCCCTGGCTGAACGGCTCTCGGCCTTCTTCATGCCAGGCGTCACAGGTTCTGCTTTGACCTTCTTCTGTCCCATTTCGGTTTTGTCTAACGGGCCCCGCCGGCATGACGCGGCGGGACGGGCGTGCACTTACCTCCTTTCTTGGGTTGCTTGGAAACGACTGTTCGTGTCCGGCTTGCCTGCTAACAGCCTCTGCGATCCTGCCCATCTGGTGTTCGATGTCCGCGAGGAGGCGCTGCGTCTGGGGTCCCAGCTCAAAAACGAAGGTGGCCGTCGACGATGGCGCAAAGACGTCCGTATCGAAGGCTTGGGGAAGCCGCACGATAGTGTCCTCAAAGCCTCTCGTTCGTGCCCTGTCTCGATAGCTAGATAAGACTGTGACACGTCTGGAGCCCTCCGGCTCACTCCGCCGCCATGGGGCCCTCTTACCATGCTTCGTCTGGTGATTCGACCACGTGGATTTCGCCACTCCTCCAGGAGCGGCGTGTTCTAATCTGCCTCGTCCGGTTCGTCATTCGCATCCTTCCACAACTGCGTCTGCTCGTCAGTCGGTCGGCGAACGTGGATCCTGGTTCTGAAAGCGAGCAGGACGCGGCCAACGACTTCGATATCGTTCAACCTGACTGCTGCAGACGCAGACCGAGAAGCCTCCACAGGGATAAGACGCAATTCTTCTGGCTCGGACTGGTTGGACGCCTGCAACTCGCAGAGCTCCAGCACCCCTTCGGCCGCCCTCTGCACGACGCAGATGCGTCCATCAAGTTCGTCATGGGTCCAATCAGCGGCCGGACGTCTCTCAATCAGAACATGCTCATACGCGTGGAACGGAGGGCACCAGCTGCCAATCGCTATGACGCAGTAGAGCTCGCCGCCGCCCGGCTGGGGCAGTTCCACGTATTCTCCGGTGAAATCCGAAGAGGTTTTGGGGCGGCAGGCCGTCAATCCCGTCAGGGCCGGGATGCCTGCGACCACCTCGACCCCTCCGAGACCCCGCCGCAGCAGATACACGTCGTAGCTGTCCAGCATCTTGTCGGGCAGGGATCCCAGATCCAATTCCTTCTCGACCTTCTCCGGGTCCGCCACAAGTCGGCCCTCGCCGGACATGAGCCACCTGGCGCTGACACCGAATGCTTCTTCAACCTTCCTGACGAGGCTCGTCGTCAGGTATCGCATCCCGGTCACACTACTCCACGGCGCTGCTGAGACTCCCCACTACCAGGACTGGACCCCGCAGAAGCTCCGGCGGCTGCCACCGTGGTGCCTCGCCCATGCGGGCTTCATGGGTGCTCATCGGGATCGTGCCCATCGCAGCAGTGGCCCTGATAGGTCGGATTGTAGCCATGTCATGCCGGAAGGGCAGGCCATCAGGTAGCAGCGGAGGGGGCCTGGCCAGTGCAGTCAGCAGGCGGGGAGTACGGCGAGAACCTCATTCACGCGCTTTCCGAGTGGACTTGTGCACCTTCTGTCCTGGAATCAGGCCGGATCCCCTGCATCACGGCGCGGGCGGAGAGAGGCACATGGCGCTGAAACCCCATCACTCCCTGCGGACGGCCTCGGCCGGATCGATGCCGGCCGCTCGCCAGGCCGGGAAAATGCCGAACCCCAATCCAACGGCGCCGCTGACGCAGAGGGCCAAGACAACGAAGGCCGGCGCGATCAAGACCCGCCAGCCCGTATAGAGGGCGATCGCCTGTATCAGGGCCCAGCCGGCCGCCAGCCCCAGCATGCCCCCCAGGCTGCTGACGAAAAGCGACTCGGCCAGGAAATGGAAGAGGATGTCCGAACGGCTGGCCCCGACGGCGCGGCGGATGCCGATCTCCCGAATGCGCTCCATCACGCCGGCGAGCATGATGTTCATGATTCCGATGCCGCCCACAAGCAGCGAGATGCCGGCGATGGCGCCCATCACCAGGTTGAACACACGCTGCGTGGCCTGCGCCTGCTCCAGCAGCTCCTGTGGGACGACGATGCTGAAGTCTTCGGCTCCTCGATGCCGGAGCGAAAGGACCCGATGGACCGCCCGGGCCGTGTCGCGCAGGAGGTCTTCGGACGCCACGGTCAGGGATATCTCCGACAGCTCGCTGGCGTAGCGTTTGTGCGCAAAAGCCAGGACGGCGGCCGTAACCGGCACGTAGACGTCGTGGTTGCAGTCGGCCACGCTCACGGCGCTGACCTTCCCCTCGACCATGTGGCGGGGTTCCATGACGCCCACAACCCGGTACGGCGAATAGCCCAGGAACACGACATCGCCCAGGCATGGCTGGCCGCTGAATAGCTCCTGGCGCGCCGCCTCGCCCAACACGCAGACCTTGCTGGTCTGCGGCACGTCGTCCGGTTCCAGGAATCGGCCTTGAGCGGGCCGCCATGCCAGCGGCTCGGCGTATTCGTCGGTCGTCCCCACCACGCGCGCTTTCGGTGCCTCTTTGCCGTCGCGCGTGACGCGCGCATCCACGACCTTGATGGGCACGGCCGATATCAGCGTGGGCACGACCTCCTTCAGGGCCGCCACGTCTTCCAGCGTCAGCCCCCACGAGCCCTTGCGCCTGACCTCCAAGAGCCGCTCGCCCTCCAGGCCGGCGTCCTCGACGCGGATGTTGTTGATGCCGAGCTGGCGAATCTGGTCGAGTGCCTCCTCGCGGGCGCCGGCGCCGATGCCGCCCATGGCGATAACGGCCGCCACGCCGAACGTGACGCCCAGCACGCTGAGCAGCGTGCGCAGCTTGTGTCGGGCCAGCCCGTCAACGAAGGCCGTTGCCAGCACGTCTTGCCATTTCATCCGGTGGGTTCTCCCGTGTCATGCTCCTGGCGCAGCCTGCCCGGCGTCCCATCGGTCGCGACCTGCCCGTCGATGATGTGCACGGCCCTGTCGGCGGCGCTCACGATACGTTCGTCATGGGAGACCAGGACGATGGTCATGCCGTCCCGATGCAGTTCGACCAGGAGTTCGAGGATGCCCTCCGCCGTCTTGCTGTCCACATTGCCGGTGGGCTCGTCCGCAAACACGGCGCGCGGCGAGCTGGCCAGCGCCCGCGCGATGCCGACCCTCTGGGCCTGGCCGCCGCTCAGCTCAGAGGGCCGGTGGGACGCCCGGTCGGCCAGGCCCAGCCTATCGGCCAGTTCCTCCGCCCTGCGCCTGCGCTCCCGCCTGGCGACACCGGCGTAGGCCAGCGGAAGGCCGATGTTCTCCAGGACCGAAAGACGTGGCAGCAGGTTGAAGGACTGAAACACAAATCCCACCGTGGAAGAGCGGATGCGCGAGAGCTCTCGATCGCTCAGCACGGCCACGTCCAGGCCGTCCAGCAGGTAGCGCCCGCTGGTGGGCCGGTCCAGGCAACCCAGCACGTTCAGAAGCGTGGACTTGCCCGAACCGGAGGGCCCGGCGATGCCGACGAACTCGCCTTCCTGGACCTGGATGTCTACCCCGGCCAGCGCGTGCACACTGACTCCCGTCTGCGCGCCGTAGACCTTCACCAGGGACTGAGCGTCAATCAGCACCGTCATCGTTGCCGCGTTTCCTTTCAGGTTCTCTCGGGCCAATGCCGCCCGGGCCTATCCTTACGATCGCCGACATGCCGATGCAGGCGGGCGGCTCATCGTCGAGACTGATGATGGCCTGGAACAGCTTGCCCTTGCGGACCTTCTCGTCGGCCCCGCGCTGCCAGTACCACAGGGGCAGCCGCCACGCATTGACGGCGGAGACGTGCCCCGCCAGTTCCACGTCGGGCAGCCCGGTCAGCCTGACCGTGGCCTCGGCCCCGACAGGTACTTTGAAGTAATCGGGTTCTTCGATCGCCGCGTGCACCTCGGCGCGCGTCGTCTCCGCAACCAGGGCCATCCACCAGCCGGCGCGCACCTCCTGCCCTTCCTCCGGGGACCATAGGACGATGCCCCTGATCGGGGATTTGACGTTGGCCTGCTCGGCCTTTTCTCGGCGCCTGGCCGCCTGCCGGCGATAGGCGGCCAGATCGGCCTGGGTCGCCTGCGCCGCTGCTTGGGCAGCCCTGACGTCCGCGTCGCCGGCCAGCTCGGCTCTCCGAAGGGAGGTCTGCGCGAGGACCAGGTCAGCGCGCGCAACGGCCATTTCAAGCTCGGGCGTCCCGCGCGTCACCTCAGCGTGAGTCGCCTGCGCCAGCGTGAGCGCGGCCTGTGCGGAAGCCAGCCTCAATTCCTGCCGCTTGACGTCGGCCTCGGACATCATCCCTTCCTGGGCCAGCCGGAGGCAGGCGTCGAGCCGTCTCTGCGCCTCCCGGGCCTCCCATTCGGCATCCGCCAGCGAATTGCCCGCCTCGATCCGCTCAGGTTCGGTCGGGCGTGACTTCAGTTCGTCCAGCGATGCTTCCGCCAGCGCGACGTCGGCCCTTGCCGACTGGACTTCGAGCCGGGCCTGGCGCTCCTTCAGTTCCAGCGCCAGTTGGGCCGCCTCGTGCAGGCAAGTCAGGCGTTTCAGCTCGCCCTCCAGCTCCTCCCGCCAGTCCGCCTGAAGGCCCGGGTCCAACTTGAACAGAACGTCCCCCGCCTCGATCATCGTCCCCTGCTCGGCGGCCCACGTAACCCGGCCGGCAAACGGCGCCCTGATGAACCGCTGCGAGGTGGGCCTGAGCCAGCCCTTCAGGGCAAGCCCCGGCGGGCGCCCCGGCGCCTCCTCGCGCCCCGGAGGCCGCGCGGACTCAGGCCGTCCGGATGCGGCGAGAGAGACCTGGGCCTTCATGCCGGGCCGAATCCGGCTGCCGGGCTCATACAGTGCTATGATGGCGCCGCCCTCCCGTTTCATGGCTTCCATGTCTATCTCGAACGTGCTTTCGTTCTCACTGGTGATGATGGGCAGAACCTGCTCCACTTCGCCCTTGTATGTCTCGCCAGGGATGGCTTCAAACCGGACGGTCACGGGGTCGCCGGGCGCCAGCTTCAAGACGTCGCGTTCGTCGATTCGGGCCCAGACCTTCAGGTTCGCCGTGTCCACAATCGAGGCCATGTATTGGCCGAAGTACACAGTGTCGCCCCGGCTCACCTTCTCTGTCCAGTCGAACCAGCCCATTGCGTAAACGACATTGCCGGTGGCTGGCGCGCGGAGCGTGAGCGCTTCGACGCGCCTCTGCGTCACGTCACACGCTCGCTTGGCGGGGCCGACCTTGCCGGCCGACTGCGCCTCGCACAGCAGTGGCTGGCGCCTGCTCTCGAACTGGCGCACCAACTCCGCCGCCTGGGCTCGGGCCGATGCCTTCTCGACCGCGATCTCCGCCTTGTGCGCCTCGAAGCCCCGCGATTCCTCCTCCATCTCCGCCAGGAGGGCTTGCAGGTGCGCGCGCTCCCTGCGCAGCTTGTCGCACTCGTGGTCGGCTTCGGCCAGTTCGGCGCTGCTGCAGATGCCGGCGCCGGCAAGCTGACGGAGCCGCTCCCGCGTCGCCTCCGCGTGCCGGTGCCGGGTGGAATTGCGCTCCAGCTTGAGCCTCATGGCCGTGAGTTCTGTCTCCCGGGGCAATTCATTCACGGCGGCGAGGCGCTCTCTTGCATCGTTCAGCTCGGCCTGCGCAGCGAGCAGCTCGGCCTCGGCGCTCATCAGAGCGGCGTTGGCGTCCGCCTGCGCCTTGCTCAGCACAGCCTCGGCCGCCCGCAGTTCCTGCTCCCTCAGGTGCCTCTCCTCATCCAGAATGGGCGTATAGAGCCTCCCTATCACCTCGCCGGCCTCGACGTGGGTCCATTCGGGAACGATGTCATCCAGAGTGAAGCACACCTGGCGGTCGACCTGCACTTGACACATGACCCAGGCCCTGTCCTTGACCCACGCCTGACCCTCGGCGTGGACCATCAGATCGCTCTCAGGCGCGGACGGTGTCATGCCCGAGTCCAAGGCAGCGCGCGCCAGGACCGCGGGCATCCCGCACACGGCGCCCGCCAGAAGGAGCACAGCAGCAATGCAAAGCCAACGCTTGATCGATGGGGCACCCAACGGTCTACTCCTGCACCCCCAGTAGCACCCAGTCGCCTTCCGCCAGACCCGACGACACGGACGCGAACACGTCGTTCTTCGCTGTTACCTCCACCCTCCTGCGCTGCGGTCCCGCGGGCGTCAGCAAAGTGACGACGTCCTCGTCGAGCGCGGCTCGCGGGACCACCAGCGCGTTCGGCAGGCTACGGACCTCAATGTCCGCGTAACCCGTCATGCCGGGTAGGAGCCCGGGCGGAAGATCGTCCAGCTCCACCTCGACCGGCAGGTAGCGGACATCCTCGGCATCCTCTTTCTCCGCCAGGGCGCTCTCCACCTTGGCCACCGTGCCGTTGATGGTCACATCGGGCAGCGCTAGCATGTGGACCTGCGCCGGCTGGCCCTCCTCGACGAGCTGCGAATCGCACTCCCGCACTTCCACGGCCAGCAGCAGGGACGAAGTTACGGCGAGGTCGGCGATTACGCGCCCGCTCCAGACGGGGTCGCCGATGTTGACCGAACGGTCGCCGTGCCCCAGCACGATCCCATCCCGCTCCGCGCAGATCGTGGTCTTCCCCAGGTCTTCCCGAAGTTCGGCGAGCCGGGTCTTGTGCTTGTCCAGCGTGTTCCGGGCCGATTCCACGTCGGCCTCGGCTTCCTTGAGCCGCTGCTCGCGGCTTTCCTTCGCTTCCCTCAGGGACAGGCGGGCGCCCTCCAGCTCCGCCTGGGCCGCTCTAAGGTCCTCGGGCCTGGCGCCCTGAAGTGTCTGCGTCAGCTCCTTCCGGGCGTGGGCCAGCGCCACCTCCGCCGAATAGTGCTCGAACTCGGCCTCGTGCACGTCCTCCCGGCTCGTCACCCCCTCTGTGGCAAGCTCCCGCGTCATCTGGAGCCAGTATGCGGTGTACTCCAATCGGGCCTCGGAGGCCCGGACCTTCGCTTCGGCCGCGCGCCTGCGCTCCGGCAGAGGCTTGCCCTTCTCGAACTCCATTCGCGCGGTGGCGAGCGCCAGCTTTGCTTCCAGTTCGCTGATATCGGCCTCGATCTCTATGGCCGTCTTATCGGCGGCCGCCCGGGCCGCAGAAACTGCCGCTTCCGCAGCCGCGATCTTGCCTTCGACGTCCATGATCTCGTCTTCGATGCCTTCCCGGTCCAGCCGGACTATGACGTCGCCCTCCTGGACGGCCGTGCCTTCGGCCACTATCTCCGTGATGTAGTGCTCGGACAGGGGCACGCTGATCAGCTTCACCTCCTCGGCTCGCAGCCTGCCGTCGGCGCGCAGCGTCTGGGCGAAGTCCTGCCGGCGCACCCGGAACACCAGCGGAGACGCCCCCGGCGTCACTCCTTGTGCCCTGTCTCCCGGCGACCCTCTCAGGACGGCGAACGAACACAGGACCACGGGCACGAGCAGGACAGCCCAAACCCATGCTTTTCCATGGGGCCGGGCCAGCGCCAGTCCTCTCGTCCTGGCCGGTTGCTTCGCGCCAGCTTTTGGCCTGCGTCGCTTCATTGCGGCGGCTCCCGAGGGATCGCGCCGGCGGGATGGAGGTGGACCTCCATCGCTCCCGTCATGCCCGGCAGGATGGGAACCTCCAACTCGTCGGGCACTTCAAAGACGACGTCGACGCGCGTGCTGCGGACCTGGGAGAAGCGGTCCGGCCGGCGGTCCGGATTCCGCATCGCTTCCCTGTCGCGGATCATGGGCACGATGGTGTCTACTTGTCCCTTGATCGGCCGGTTGCCGGTGGCCCTCAGGCACACTCGCGCCTGATCGCCCTTCCTGATGCGTGCCACGTACGGCTGCTCCACAACGGCGCAGAACTTGAGCTTGTTCAGGTTGCAGATGTAGCCCAGGGCCACGGGCCCGTATGCCAGGTGGTCGCCCACCTGCATCGTGCGGCCGGAGCGGTAGCGGTGCGGCCCGAGCACGACGTTGCCCGCCATCGGCGCGCGCAGCACCCGTTTGGCCAGGCGCTCCCGGGCGAGACGGACCTCCGCCTGGGCATTCTCCAACTCGACGCGCGCACACGCCACGAGCTGCTCCTGGACGGCCGCCGATTGCTTCTGGACCTTCTGGGCATGGTCAAGCCGGCGGCGCGCCAGATCAAGCCGGTAGCGCGCCAGTGCCACATCCCGTTCAGGGGCTCCTCTGCGGATGAGGGCCAGCCTGCACTGCTCCTCCTCGTGGTCCTTCTCAGCCAGGGCCGTACCCAGCTCGAGCTTCGCCAGATCGTGGGCCGAGTCCATGCCGGCCGACCGGGCCGCGTCCAGCAGCTCACTGGCCTGTTCGGCTTCCAGGCGGGCCTTCTCCACGTTGGCTTCCCCTCTGCGCAGGTCCGCTTCGTGTGGCAAGGAGAGGAGCTTCTCCAGCCTCAGTTCCGCCACTTCAAGCTCCAGGCGAGCGCACTCGATTTCCAGCTCTCGCCGTCGCGCGTCCGTTTCGGCGACCGTCTGGGCAGTCTCCAGGCGCTTCTGCGCCAGGGCGGGCAGGTCCTCGACGTCGCGCAGGTCGGCCACCGCCATGTCGCCCGTCGCCTCCATAACCACGTCGCCCTCCTGCACGGTGCCGTACTGCGGCACCAGCCGGGTTATACTGCCCATCACTTCGGTCGGCGTAAACAGGGCCACTTTGTCCATCGCGTCCACGTATCCCGCGAACCGGACCGGAGCCGGACCGACGCCCGGAGGGGAGGGCTCGCCGTGGGGCTCCGAAGCCCCTTGTTGCAGGTCCACTTCGGGGTCGAGTGTGAACACCGCCTCCCCACTCAGGCCGGGCATCACCCCCTCGGGGACGTCTTCCAGGGCGATGACGACGTCGAACGCCTTCGCTTCGGGCCGTTCCAAATCAACAAACGAAACCTGCGGCTTTTCATCGTCCCCATGCAATTCGACGTCGAGCCGCTCCACGCGCCCTCTGAGCACCGTGTCCTGCACGGCGTCGAGTGCCACCTCCGCCTCGAGGCCGCTCCGCATTCTGCCCACCAGCTCTTCAGGCGCTTTGGCGCGGAACTGAAAGGCCGTCCCGCTGATGACGGAGACGACGGGGTCCGTGAAGCGCACGGAGGTGCCCTCGCTTACCTTCTCCCACGCGCCGCCGCCGGCGTACGTCTTCTCGTAGACGACCTTGCCGGCGACCGGAGCGTGAAGAGTCTTGAAAGCCAGTTGCTCCCGGGTCCTGCGGAGCCTCTCCTCGCCCTTGCGCAGTTCGACCAGGGAGCTTTGCACTTCGACGTTGGCCTCGGCCACTTTCACTTCGAGTTCGGCGATCTCCAGGTCGAATGCCAGCTCTGCCATTCTTGCCGTCAGTTCCGCGACGGCTAGGTCCTGGGCGTCCGCGCCGCGCCGGACCGACTCCAGATGGGCCCGAGCGTGGTCGAGTTCTGCGGCCGTGATCCCGTGGCCGTAAAGAGCGCGGACAGCGGCCGTCTCCGACGCCGCCCCATGCTCAACGAGGGGTTCGACGGCAGTGCGCCGCTGCGCGGCCCTGGCCAGAGCGGCCCCCAGCCTGGCTACCTCCGACTCAGCACCGCTCAACTCAACGGTATCGGGAAGGGACTTCAGGCGTTCGACCTCAACCTGGCTAGAAGCCAAGCGGGCGGGGCCGGTCTCGCGTTCCGCACTAAGTTCCGCCTGGAGGGCAGCCAGTCTCGCCCGCGCCGCCCCCTCCTTCAGCCGCGCGTCCTTGACGTCCGCCTCGGCCTTCTCCGCCCTGCGCTCCATCTCCGTGCTGTCGATCTCGAACAGGAGGTCGCCTTCCTCGACGAAGGAACCCTCCGGGACGATCTTCGTGATGGCCGTCAGGGAATCGTCCGAAACCAGACTGCGCCGCGTGACCAGAACCGCGTCGGCCGCCTCGAGCCGGCCCGGGATACGCACGCGGGTGGCGTCCTGTTCGCCTTGGGGCTCCGCAGTGATACCGGGGCTGTCCCCGCTGTCTCCGCACCCCGGCGCAAAGGCCGCCGCGCACAACGCCAGCGCCGCCGTGAGCCACCGAATCGCCCTGTGCCTGGCAAACGTTGCCATGCTGTTCCACCCGGGTCATTCAGCCAGGACGGCCACTTCCTCGCCGGGATGCAATCCGGCCGTGACCACGACGGATCGCTCGTCCTCCCCGCCCAAAGACAGCTCCCTGGGTTGCCATGCGTCGCCGTCACGCACGAGGGCGACCGCCCTGCCATCCTCCAGCCGAACGCACGCCCTGGGAACCACGAGGGCCTCGACCTGCTCGCCCGTCTGAATCACGGCCTGGCCGGACATGCCAGGCAGCAGGACCAGTTCCTTCCCGGCCTCAAGCTGCACGATCACGTCGTAAACCTGGCGGTGCAGGAACTCCCAATCTTCGTCATAGCCGTACTCGAACGTGACTCCCACGTCGTCCCCGCTGACTGCCACGGCCATGACGGTGCCGGGCAGCGGCTCATTGGCGAGGGCCGGCAGCCGCACTTCACAGCTCAGCCCTTTCGAGATCTTCGGGACCTCGCGTTCAGTTGCGCGCGCGACGAAAACCATCGAATGCGGGTCGAGTATGGTGGCAATGGGCCCCGGCCAGAGGCTCGCAGTGCCCGGATGCTCCCGCCAGACGATGAGGCCGCTCAGGCCCGCGGTTCGCTCCATCGTACGCAGCCTGTCGTCCCAGTTTTCGGCCACGGCGGCTGCCTGGCTGGCCTCCGCCAGCAATCGGGCCGTTTCGGCCGCCTCCACGTGACGGGCGGACTCCACGCCGCGTTCCGCCGAGCTCAGCGCCGCCTCGGCGGCGGCCACTTTGGCTCGGGCCGCTAGCAGCGCCAGCCGGGAAGGCCCGGAACGCAACTCGCGCAGTTCGGCCTCCGCCGCCCGAAGTTCGCAGTCCGCAATCGCGCGCTCGTACTCCAGTTCCCCCCGGCGTTCTTCCGAGACAGCTCCGTCGCTCCCCGTGCGCTCCACGCTTTCGCACGCCTTGCGAGCGGTCGCCAGGCGCAGGCGCGCCTTCTTCGCCGCCAGTTCGGCGATGCGCAGCTCTTCGGGCAACGGCCCCTGCTCCAGGTTCGCCAGTTCCGTTTCGGCCTCCCGCAGCCCATCCTCCGTCTCCCAGACGCTGCGGAGGCCCTCCAGGGCATGCAGCTTCTCGCGCTCCTGGCGGGCCCGGGCCTCGGCGGCCATCCGCCGCGCAGCGCGCCTTTCGCGCGCGGCGATCTGCTCTGCTTCTTCGTGGTAGACGACGGCCACCGTCTGACCCTCCTCGACGCGCTCCCCCTCGGGCGCCATCCACGCGATCTCGGTCCACCAGCGATAGTGCGAGAGCACTTCTTCGGTGCGGAGACAATCGACGCGCCCCGTCAGCCTGAACGTCGGCGCGAACGGCCGCATCCGAGCCCGGACCACGACGCCTGTGGGCACGAGACCGGAGGTCGGCCTGCCATTGTCGTCGATGCCGACTCCCGCTTCTCCCAGCAGGCAGCAGGCGACTAAGGCGATGCACAGCGCACAGGCCGCCCGCCGGCGTACATGCAGAAAGGTTCCGCTCATCTTCCGAGCTCAAATCCAGAAGGGGGACTGCAGCGGCTCACGCTGTGGAATACGGCAGCCGACGGCGATTACGGGCATGCCGTCACGTCGGAACCCGGACCCCGTCCCCGGCGCCCCGATTCGTCCGGGGGTACATCCCAGTGGAGAATAATGGCTATCAGAAACTTCGACCGGCGCCGCGTGTCAGAGCAGCAGACGCCGTTCCCGAACGCGGCCTTCCGCAATCCTCACCGATCCGCCGCGTAACTCGCTGCCAAGTGGCGCAGAGGATATCGCAACGCGCCGGACGTGTCAACCCTTGGGACGCGCGAGCCGGGCATTGCGTCGACGAGGCCGGGAGGTACGATGGGCGCGACGAATCGGCCTGAGTTCATGCAGGCAGCGCCTGGTGCCGCCCCAGTGCCTTCAATCATACTCAGACGAGACCTCCGCTCCTCCCGCCTTGCCGTCTGGGCATCAACGTCCGCTGCCGGACGTTCTGCTACCGTCAGATTCGGTCCAGCAGCGCCTGCAACTCCGTGCAAAGCGCGTCGCGACAGACCCGCCGACCTTCCCCTACATCGTCCGTCCAGTCCACTTCACCATCGAGCGCCCGCTCTCGCCACCACCAGTGGAACGACAATGAGTGTGCCGTCCATAGCTGCCGCGCTTCCTCAACAAGCTGACCTGCCGACACTGCGTGCCCAGACCGGCGTGCGTATTCTCCAGCGTAATGCCCAACCAGCTGATCAAGCGGGCAGGGCCGAGGCTGGACTTCCTCAGGAGCCCCGAGCCAACGGGCCACATCAAGGAACCTGGGGGCAAAACCGAGTGACTCGAGGTCAACTGCGACCAGCTCTCTCGGCTGTCGACGCCATGCGGTGCTGTCCGGATAGAAGTCATTGTGACACAGCCCCCTTGGCATTTGGCCTACAGGCTCAGTAAGTTCGCGCGCCAATGCCTGGAGCTTCAGCAAGCCCTCCTGGTCGCCAGTGCAGAGCGTCTTGAGGTTGTCGCCCAGCTTGCCTTCGCGCCCGAGGTGCCAGGTTATGGCCAGCTCTGACACCGCCTTAATCAGGCGACGCACCGGTTCCACGCCGGGCAACCTGGCGGCGTCCCGGGCAGGTAGTCTCACCGAGTTCAGATGTGCTGCCACGGCAAGAAACTGCTCGAACCGGCCGGCTTCACTGAGGAAACGCTGGAATGGATAGAGGTCGCCGATGGGCTCCAGGTACTCAAGGAAGATGATCTCTCTCCCGTTTGGGCTGCTCAGAGACCCGTACATCCGTGGTATCGGGGCCTGGCATTCGGCCAGAACCGCATAGTGATCGGCCTCACACGAGCCCTCCCTGTGGAACCGCTTTGCGAAAACAGGGCAACGTCCCGTCCTCCCTGACAATGCCGTGTAGCTGAACGTCGGGACCAGCTTATCTGCCGCGTACCCGTAGTGTCCGACCACTTCGTGCTCTACGCTGATCTCGAAAGACATGACAGGCTCACCAGCCGCACCCTCGACGATTGGCCAGAGCTGCTCTTTGGTCAGCCCGAAGACTGGCGTGGCTACCCCATTGTGCATCTGTACGTTCCTTCGACACACAAGAACCTTCGCCGAGGACGGGGCTGTCCGCCCTCCCCGGCCTCAAACGCCTGAGGGCCGGACCGTCAGGCTTAGGTCGTCAATGCCCTCCAAAGGCGCACGTCAAGCCGCGCAACCCCTCCGCGTCGGCTGGACTCAATGCCTCGACTCCATTCCTAACCCTCAAGTAGTTCCAGACACTCCAAATCCTCAACGGCCTGCAGCGCTCGTTCCAGACTTCTCTCCCACCAAGGAACGGGAGATCCGCTGAGCCAAAACCACATGGGCATGAATAGCACGCGCAGGGTCACGGCAAGTCTGTAATCGTTCCAGCAGTCAGCCCATTCGTAGTTCTCAACACCATGCCGGATCAACCCCTGATGGTAGCGCATCAACAGGTCTTTCTCCATATGCTGTCGATGCTCTTTCTCCCAGAACAACGCCATAAGGTGCGCCAGATCCTCAGCGGCAAAGCTGATTCCCCACAGCTGCCAGTCTATGATCAGGGCTCTCTCCCTGTGAGGATCATGCGGCAGAAGCACGTTGGAGAAGTTGGCGTCGCCATGAATCAGTGTGAGGTCCTTCCCTTGGGTCACCCGTTCCCACAGACTAGGCTCTGTCTGAAAAACCCTTGTAATGCGCTTTTGGTCTTCGGTACGAGGGCTGGTGATAATCCCAGTCCTCTTTCGGAGAAGGGCGCATGCGAAGAGACGAACTGACGGACGAGCAA
>Ga0114922_10001724_pt1 | contig 20692 bp, 2 predicted proteins | sample AartaG_FD_100975 | JGI IMG/M metagenome (GOLD analysis project Ga0114922, IMG submission 100975) | Deep subsurface microbial communities from Aarhus Bay to uncover new lineages of life (NeLLi) - Aarhus_00045 metaG | ecosystem: Environmental > Aquatic > Marine > Oceanic > Sediment | place: Aarhus...
CTTGGTAAGGAATGGGATGGCACTGTAGTAAGCCTCCCCGGAACTATAGATAATGGCGTCTGCGGCACTGATTTTACTATTGGATACGATACAGCAACTAATATAGCCCTGGAAGCGGTGGACAGGATCAGGGATACGGCAGCGTCTCATGAAAGGATATTCTTCATCGAAGTGATGGGTAGAGATTCGGGGTTTATCGCTCTGGACGTGGGCGTGGCAGGTGGAGCAGAGGTTATACTGATACCTGAAATTCCAGCGGATATAGATGAGATGGGCAGAGTACTGGTGGAAGGCCGGGAACGGGGCAAGGCCAGTTCGATAGTTATCGTCGCGGAGGGCAATGCCGCGGGAAATGCTTATGAGATAGCTGCTAAGGTCAAAGAAAAGACGGGTCTGGACTATAGAGTTACGGTTCTGGGACATATCCAGCGGGGCGGCTCACCTACCGTGCGCGACAGGGTTTTGGCAAGTAAACTGGGGGCTGCGGCAGTGGAAGCACTCAGAGATGGAGTGTCAGATGTTATGGTAGGTGAAGTCCATGGTAAGGTTGAGTTCACAGAGCTTGAGGCTATCTGGACTCACAGAGATGAAGTGGATATGAACCTTCACAGGCTTGCGGAAATATTGTCTATATAAAGAAACGGCTGGGCGCAAAACCCAGCCGTAGAGGAGTTACTTACATCAAAGCTTATCGTGGGAAATCAACTGAGCTAGTGTAATTGATCTAGTTTAGTTGGAACCTATCCATATCAGAGAACCGACGATGGCAATGGCAACCGCAGCAACCAGGGCTCTGTCATCTTTCTTATACTCCTTTTTGCCAAGATGCGGCGGTTCTTTTTTGCAGCGAACCTCAGGCTTCATGTGCTTATGCTTCTTCGCCATCTGAGCACTTTGTATTTCCTCAAGCTCGCGGCGACATTTGTGGAGTTCTGACTCGAGTTCCTCGATATGCCTGTTTTTCTTTGCCATGGCCATTTCGAGTTCTTCCTCGCATCTCCTGAGAGCGCCTTCCATCTCCCTTAATCGGCCCTCGAACTCGTCGATGGTGGCATCCTTATCTTTGTTCGCTTTGGCCAGCTTGCGGTTCTCACCCTGAAGTTTCTTCAGTCTATTTTTAAGCTTTTTGCTCTCGTCCCGGCACTTTTTCAGTGCCTTGGCCTGGTCGGCCATCTTCTTTACGCGCTTTTTACAGTCCTGAAGCGCTTTGGCAAGCTCCTTATTCTTCTTCTTGAGGTTATTGACTTCCTTGTTCTTGGCTTCTAATTTCCTGTTTAGTAGTTCGAGTTCCGAAGGTTCTCCAGGTTTTTCTGGCTCCCCAACTTTCTTTATTGGAAGAACCGGAATGTAGATAACAGTTCCTTTAGAGATCCTTCTTTCATTGGAGATCCGGTTCACGTCTTTGAGGACAGTCCACTTGTAGGGATCCCCGTAATGCTTAGCAGCCATGTTCCAGAGGCAGCAATCCATGCCCGGCATAGCAGTAACGGTAGCCAGGACTTCGAAATCGACCTCTTCCTTTTTGAGCTGAGCGCGCAAGCTTCCCACACAAGCCAGGCCCGTTATCAGGAGTAGGAAGACTATTAACATGGCTACACTCCAACGCCTAGTCGCATAAATCATCACTATAACACTCCCTTTCTAAAGAGCAGGCTTGCGAGAGCCATAACTGCTCTCACATACGTCCCCCGCAAGCCACCTGCTCACGCCTGATTAGAAGCTTGCAGATATGGAAACGTAGTGAGTATCAGGCTCTAGCCCGTTTCTTTTTATAGAATACGCGTAATCCATGGAGACATCAGATATGTTGATACCTAATCCTGCTGAGAACTCCTTCTCGCTGGTAACGCCGAGTCGGAAGCCAACCAGTTCGGCAGCCCAATATTCAGCACCCATGTGAAGGATGCCAGTTCTTCCCTCTAGATCCACAAAAGCTTTTTCCAGGTCAACTGCCAGCAACAGATTATCCTCTGGCAGAAGTCTGAGGGCGGTTCCAAACCTGAGCTGGACAGGTACTTTGGCATCTGCGATCTTTCCGAAGATATTCTGGATAGCCAAACCGACAGTAACAGACTCAATAGGATCCGCCTGGACACCTATGTCAAGCCCACCGAATCCCATATCAGTCTCTTCAAGCTGAGGGTCTATTTTTTGGGACAGAACCTTGATTCCTCCGCCCAATCGCACTGGCTGGAACATAGCCCCATAAGACAGAAAGAATGCATTGTCAGAACTGTCAAACGTGCCCTCCAGTTTGTTTTGATCAGTCCAGCGCTCTATGCCTGAGACGCCGGCGTTCATCCACGCTAATCCAAAGGTACCAATATCCTTTATTGCTTGTGCAAAGGCTATGAAGTTATGTTTGCGATCAAGCTGATCCCTGGCACTATACATACTTGCAACGGAAGTATTCTGCACTCTACTGAGTCCTGCAACATTCCAGACGGTAGCTGTAGCATCATTAGCAACAGCGGTTGATGCGCCGCCCATGGCCATAGACCTGGCTCCGGCACCCTCCCTTAGATAAGGAACGGCATTAACGCTGTCCTCGTCTGCGGCAAAGGAAGCGCAGGACAAAACCAGCAGAATGAACATCGCCCCTATCACTCCGATAATCCATCCTTGTTTCCCACGAATCATTATGTAAAACCTCCTCTTTCAAATCAGAGCAAACATCATTTGTAACAAAAGGACAGGGAGGGAACGTTCATGTTCCCTCCCCGGATGCGATTACTCCCTTACGAGAGCAATCTTGATGATTTCATACTTTGTCTCGCTGTCAGTCTTCGCAAGAACCTTGCAGAAGTAGACGCCGTTTGCGAGGCTGTTGCCGTCGCCAGCATCAGTGGTACCATCCCAGATGAACTCGACTTCGTCGCCGGACTGCGTAACCTCTTCTTCAGCGACAGTGGCTACGAGCGTAGCAGTGAAGTCGTATATCCTGATGGTGATCTCAGACTGCTGGCTCAACCCGAAGGTGATAGTAGTGTTACCACCACGGAACGGGTTCGGATAGTTGTGCGGCTTGACGACCTTGAGAACATCGCCTTCGACAACGAAGTTGACTTCGGCCGTGGCCTCGTTACCGGCAACGTCCTTCACGGTGACCGTCAGCGTATGCGGACCGTACCCGAGCCTGACTTCGTATGAAGCCTCGCCAGCACTGACAACCTTGGCACCTGCTGGATCGGCCGGAGCCATAGCAGAAGCCATTACCGGATTGTCGTCCACCTTCACGCTAATGGATGTGAGGTCAACGCCTGATCCCGCATCAGCGTAGCTGATCTTGATCATGGGCTGTACGCCAACCACATCATCCTGCTTGGGTGATACAACCGTCACGGTGGGCGGCGTGCTGTCGTCTACATCGAACGTCCAGGTTTCGTCAGCGACGTTGCCTAGCATATCAGCGACGACCAGCCTTACAGTGTGTTCGCCATAAGCCAGACCCTTGACGGTGTAGCTGACGTTGGATACGCTGGCATCGCCATCTATAGGATCACCGTCGAGCCACATCATGACGGAATCAGGATTGACTCCGGAACCATCGTCAGACAGCTTCGCAGCAATCTCAACTCCACTGACTGCGTCATCCTCTGACACAGTGCCTGTAGGCTTCGTAGCGGTGACGTCCGGCGGTGTGGTCTCAAGGCTGAACGTGGCGCTATCAGAAGCGATATTGCCTGCCTTGTCAGCTACCTGCACCGTAACATTGTAGGTAACGCCACGCTCCAGAGGTGTCAGGATAGCGTAGCTTGCCTTTGTTGCGGTTATTGTAGCCGGAACCACATGACCGTTGAGCGAGAGCACCACGTTGTTTACATCGACGCCAGTACCAGCATCATCGTAGGCTGCCGTGAGAACCGGCGTAGCAGTGCTGATCTCACCGGAAGGTCCTACCGAAGAGATGGTCGGCGGAGTCCGCTCAACTGTGAAGGTCCACGTTCTGGTACCTACATTGCCGAACTGGTCAGCGACTTCCACATGGACTGTATGATCGCCGTTGAGCAATCCTGCGGCCTGGTAGCTTATTCCAGAAGCCGTTGGCGTTGTGGGTACTACGACACCGTCCAGCTTCATGACAGCCGTTGAAGGATTGACGCCGGATCCAGCATCACTGTAAGTAGCTGAGACCGCGACATCCACGCTCTGCACCGTCCCTGTGGGGCTCATGTTGCTGATGCTAGGAGCAGTGCCTTCCAGTCTGAAGGTGCTGGTGCCAGTTCCTACGTTACCAGCCTTGTCGGCAACAGTCACAGTGACAATGTGGCTTACACCTGTCTTGAGCGGCTCTTTGACAGCGTAGCTGACCTGAGAACCGGTGACCTCGGCTATAGCGACCTCGCCGTTAAGTGAGAGTGCTACAGAACCGACGTCGATTCCTGTTCCAGCGTCGCTGTATCTGGCTGAGATGATAGGCATATCATCGTTGATAGTGCCACTGGGCTCAACATTGGTAATCGCAGGTGGCGTTTCCTCGATGTTGAACTCCCAGGTAAGCTCAACGATGGTGCCAGCCATGTCAGCAACAGTCAGGGTAGCCATGTGCTTGCCCTTATTCATGACGTCCGCCGGCTTGTAGCTTACTGAAGACTCAGTTACCTGAGCTTCTACAGCCTTGTTGTCAACCATGAGCTTCACTGAATCTTTGTTGATACCTGTACCGGCATCGCTGTATTTGGCTGAAATGTGCGGCGTTCCAGTCTCATCAACACCAGTTGGAGTGGTGTCGGTGATAACAGGTTCGTCAGTCTCCAGAGCGAATGTCCATATGGATTCAACAGGCAAGCCCGCTTTATCCTTCGCGGAGACTTTGACAGTGTAAGTAACACCGGCCTCCAGCGGTTTGACAGGCGTGTAGCTGACCTTAGACTCTCCAACCGTGATGTCAGTCATGACAGCACCGTTGAGGGTGAGCGTGACAGTGCTCAGGTCGATGCCTGTGGCGTCACTGTATGCAGCGCCGATAGTCGGCGTCGCATCGGCAACACCTTCGCCCTCCGGAGTCATGTCGCTGATGACTGGAGCATCCATTTCCTGGACTCCGAAGGAACCACGCTGGACTTCCTTGTTACCTGCCACATCTACAACCACAGCCTTGATTTCGTTGGAGCTGGCAGCTTCGCCTGCGCCGAACGTGTATTCCAGCGATGCGTTGTTGACAGGACCGATTACTTCATCAACCACTTCTCCGTTGATGACGAACGTTGCGGTAGCGATACCACTGGCGTCGTCTGTGGCAGTGGCTGAGACAGTAGCCGCAGCATCATCGGCTTTGACTCCAGAAGGAATGTCAAGCTCAACAAGTGGACGTCGAGTGTCGGCTACCAGATCTCTGACGAAGAACTGATCAGCCATTTCATAGTAGAAGCCGCCATCACGACGATCCACTGTTGACTCACCTGTCACACTGCTGCCAGTATGTGGTATATTGGTGGCCTTGGTGTTGCCGATTATATCCACCAGGAAGGTCTTCTTATAGTATCCTGTGAATGAGTCGGCTTCCGCTGTTGGCATGATTTCCGGCTTGAAGAATTCTTCAGGACTCCAGTTGTATGACCTAACTCCAGTGTCGGTTAGCATATACATCTTGGTCAGGTCTTCGTACAGGTAGATGGCGTTCTCGTTGTAGTCATCGCTCAAGGCTGACGGACACTTTTCGGTGTAGAACACCACCTCATAGGTATCTCCGTCGTCGATCTGACCCATCTGGATGGTATAGCTCGCCCGCCATGCCAGGTGCCTTACATTGGAAGCGCCATCATGTATGCCAACCCAGGTCTCGTTGTCAACGCCATCAGGCGTGTAGTCATCAGCATACTCGAGTATTGGTCTGCTGGTGGCTCGCAACACCTTCCTCTGGAAGTTAACAGCGTTACCCTGGTCGATGGTCCTGAGCGGCGTATTCACGCCAGTCACCAGATGCTCGAAGACATCCACGTTGATGCTTCTCTGCAGGTCGGCAGCACTGAGTCCAACGCCTTCGTCCACTATGGTAACGGCTGCTGTGGCGCCTTCGGGTGTGCTGAACCACCTGACATTATCGCGCTGAGCGCCATGTGTAACCACAAGTGGCGGCGTGCGGTCGATGAAGAATGCGACTGTCTTCTCCAGCATCTGCCAGTTGGACTCATCTACAGCATCAACCTTATCCCAGGCCTCTAACTTCAGAGTATGGATACCTTCGGTCAGGTTGAGGAATTCTTTATCCGGGTCGAAGCAGAAGACCTGGTTGCCTTCTTCTTTGCCATCGACGTGCTTGATACGCTGTCCGTCAACTCCGACAGCAGCAAGCTCTCCATCGACGTAGACCCTAATGCTTCCCCAATCGATGCCGGCAGGATCGACAACCCTGAAGAACACGTCCCTGTCGAGTTCCTTCATGTAGCTCATATCTGGCTCATCAGGATACACGTAGGCATCGTCGAAGACCACCTCGTTGATCCTACCGAGTGACTTCTCGAGAACGATGCTGAAGATGGTGTGCGGTATCCTCAGGTCGTCATCGGTGACGTATCCAAAGCTCTTGAGATTGAAGGTGATGGTTTTGGCAACCTCATCCACTGACAGGTTGATGATGTCATCGTTAGCCCATCTACCGTCGTCTTCCCAGCGGTACGGATCCCAGTATCGGACGGATACGAAGCCAAGGGCTTCGCCGTCGGCCGGGATATCGAACCGACTGTAATCTAAGGTGATCTTCGGCTCGAAGCCTGGCCTGAAGGATATGTATTCAAGGCCATCACCGTTGAGCATCTGGATGTTGTATGCCTGACCCACCGGCTCGAGGCTCAACCTCTGATCTCTAGGCGTATTGGGCATGTCCTTAACTGGAGTGATGAACAATCCAGCCTTCTGGAGGTAAATCCTGAGATCTTCAGGATCCGAAGCATCACCGCCAGGACGCACATCTACGTAAGATTCTCGCAGAGCTGCCCTGGGAACCATGACCTTGACGACTCCATCCTTGCTGGTGACAGTACCGTTGGTACCAAGCTCCGCAGTGACCGGGAAGACCCTCAGGTCATTCATGGTCAGCGAAGTGGTGGCAATCTCAGTGCCTCTACCAGTAGTCACGGTAGCGAAAGCGGTTATCTTACCACCAAGTCTGAGAAGTTCCAGGTAGTTGTTCAGCGGCTCTGGATACCCAGCGATCCATACCATCAACTCGTCGCCCTTGAGAGCAGCGCTGTATCTTCCTGGAGCACCCTCTTCCTGGAAGACCTCGACAATCTCGCCACCGTAGACAAGTCCCTGTGGCGTATCCAACTCCACGAGCACCAGAACCGTAGGATTCTCGATAGCGTTGGGAGCGTCCACCGTCAGGACAACTGTGGGCAGATTTTCGTAAGTTTCCAGCAGACCGTTGGCCTGTGAATCTGTAGGATCGCCGACTCCGGTGCCGCCGAGGTTAGCGGTGAATTCGATAGCCATGCCGCTGCCAGGAGTAACCGGGTCGACCATTCCACCCAGGACACGAGCGTTCAGAACAGGAGCCAACTCAGGCGGAGTAACGTTGCCACTCCAATCCTTTGCGATGGCTCTTAACTGAATCTCGGTACCTTCAGGCAGGTTGGGTACCCACGTAGTACCCCATAGACCTGTCCAGTCGTATGCCAACAGAACGGCTTCATCCTGAGCAACAGCAGGCGGATAGAAGGTCTTTCTCAGGACATCAAAGACTTCGTCCCGCTTATCCTCAGGCGTATCCAGTTGCTCGAAGGGTATGATCGTCGGCACGCCAATGGGGATCCATTCGTTGCTACCTACAACTCTATACTGAATCTGCACTTCCTGTACATCGGCCTGACATATAGTAGCGGCGTAGATGTTGTCCAGCCAGTACTTCTTGGGCCAGAAGTAATGCAGGAACTGCAGTTGATCCGGATGGTATCCGACTATAGTAGCTATAGGCGGTACGGTATCGACCACTGTGACCTTGACAGCGCCGCTGAACTTCTTGTTGCCAACGATGTCCACGGCTTCTACCCTCAGCAGGTAATCGCCTTCCCAGAGACCTGTTGTATCCCATTTCAGCGAGTAGCTGTGTTCTGGATTCGCGTCTCTGGTTACGAGACCAATGTCAGTCCACTCAGTCTCGCTGAGAGCTATAAGATTGAACTCGTCAGCCATTCCAGCCAGCGGCTTGCCGCTCTGAATCGTAGCAGCCCTGACCTGGAACTGGATATAAGCCACTTCCGAGAGAGCATCAATGGCAGTGGCTCTCACAGTGACGAGCGAGTTCTGAGCGATCTCCGTGTCAGTAGCCATGGCGCCACTGCTGACGCTGCTATCTACGGAAGTACCACCTCCGTCGCCGTCAACATAAGTGAGAGTGTTGTCGTCATCGATGCTGGTAATCATGGCATCCGGTGCGGTGTTGTCAACGACCACCTTCTCGGCGATGACCTTGTACGCAATGTTACCGGCCTCGTCCACAACTCTGACCCTGACATCGTAGTATCCGTTCAGGACGTCGTGTTCCACGGTTCTCCATACGGCGCAGAACTTCAGGGAAGCTGCATCGTATACGACATCAGACTCTATCTTCTTCCAGTAGTAGTTCGGCTCAACGACGGTCTTGTCGTGAATGGTCTCATCGCCGATATCGGGACGAGCGGCCATCTTGTACTCAAATGAGAGTGAAGGATCAAGGGCCGTACCCTGAGGCATGCGGCCGTGTCCAACACCTGTGGGAATGCCCATATCCAGGTCTGGCGGCACGCCATTGCCAAAGGTGACACATACATCCACCTCACCGCGCATCTTGTTGTCCAGCTTGTCATCGGGATCCAGTATGGGATTCTGTGAAATGACCTGTCTGCGGGTCCAGCCACCTACTGCCTGACCGCTCTTTGGAATCCAGTCGGTAATGGCATCCACGATGTCCACAGCGTTGTGGTCAACGACAACGACGAGAACGTCGGACACATCGGACTTGTTATCGCCAGTGTTGGCTACCACAGCCAACTCATATACGCCGTTCATGAGTGTTGTGGTATTCCATATAGCGTACCAGTTCTGCTGGCCTACGTAATGGTAGCCACATTCACCGGGCTCGTCAACGTTGGGCTCACCCGGATCTGCTTCACCGTTATTATTGAGGTCATCGGTATCCGGATCCCAGTCACCGTCGTTGTCTATTCCATCGGTGAGCCAGCCAGCCGTTTCCCAAGGATCGACATCATCAAAGTCGCCATCGCCGTCAACGTCGAAACCTCTGTTGAGAATGCCTTCGATCTCGGTCCAGTCCTGAGCACCCTGTTCCCTGTAGAGGAAGGTCACACCGACTACATCAGCGTCAGTGCAGCCGAATAGGCCAATCCTACCAGTGAGTCTGGGAACGGTGATCTGATTAGGCCTCAGGAATTTCTCATCCTCGTTGAAGCCATCGAGTCTCCTAACCTGACCAATGGCGGCTTCAGCGACCCTATCCACGACGGTCAGCTCAATGATGTTGGAATTGACCTTGTTGCCAATGGCATCTTCGCCAACAGCTTTGAACTGATAGATGTTGCCCAGGGCTATGTTGTGCGGCTCATTGGTGACGCCGCTCCAACGACCCAGCGGGCTCAGAGTTACTGAGTACGGCTGCGTCATAGCTATGGCTGGATCTCCAGCATCTATAGTAATGAGTGTCCAGTCGTAGTCGTGTTTGGCCTTGAACATGAAGGTGACCTTATCCAGATCCGCCACATTCATCTTCGGGTCAACGTAGAGCACCAGCGGCTGTCCTCGTTCCATCTGGTTATTGGTAACAATCTCCAGAGTACCGTCGGACTTGAGTTCAGAAGCGGTAAGCGTGACCGGCTCGACGTTGTTGTCGATCCAGATCTCGACTACGTCGGGAATAACCCGCTCAGCGGCGCCATAGGTCTGACCTGTGACGTGGCCAACATCGTCCTCAGCAGTGACGGTGATAAAGTACTTACCATCTGGTGTTACGCTTCCACCTGTAACCCAGTTGGTGACCTGCCACTTTGTCCTACCTGGATCCAGAACACCCATGTGGATGGCATCGGTTTCAGCGGTTTGCCACTCGGTGTCGGCATACGTCTGACCGGAATCCGGGAACACTGGAACTGCTGCGTCGCCGGCATACGGACCAGCATACCTGAGAACGACCCTGCGGTTCGGCTTCCATTCATCATACAGGTATTTCTCTGGCTCTACATCAGGATCGTACCTCACCGGGTACAGCATACCAATGGCCCACGGTGCTCCATGGGCTGGCCAGGCAGGCGCGCCCGCATTTTCCATGGCTGGATCGTATTTATAGTCCTCGAAGCTCTGCCCGTCCCATTCCGGGGTCGGGAAGGTATTGGGCGGAATCCAGTCTACTTCGGTATCTCCTGCGTAGACAGTTACGGTTTTGCCCACAACGATCTTGGTCTCCGACGGGACAGCATAGCTGGCAACCTGAAGAACCCTGGTCTGTGGTGGATAATCATCCACGACGGTGACCAGCGCTGCCCTGGGCAGGCAATCATAGGAGTCGATGACGTGATACGGGCTATCCCAGTGGATCCAATTGTCTTTAGGATAGGGTATCGAGTTAGCTGGCATACCCTGATCCAGCGGACCAGTGCTAGCATCACCGGCTACTGCGATGATCCAGTATTCGGCGGTTTCCTCTATGACCGTCTCGGTCTTGGGATCGTCAATGACCAACCAGTCGGGAATGGTCCAGTGGACCATATACGGCTCGTTGGTGTCAGACGGATCGACGTCATCTTCGCCAAAGCTACCGTCTTTATCACGATCCGCACTGGTTTCAGGATCTTCTCCAAACAGGCCGTCCAGATCATCGTCCAGAGCGTCAACCAGAATCCACGGTCCGTCAACACCACCGTTGGGGGCGGCTTTCCTTCTTACCAGAAATGCAACCTGTCCCACGTCGTGGCCGTTTCTGGCCGGGTCAGGATTAGTGACGTTGGGTGACACAGGTATAGCCTGAACTGTCACAGTGCTGCCTCTCTGCAAGAGCGCACCGGAAACAGGCATGAGCACCTGAGCACGCGGGTTATCCACCAGTATATCCCTGGTGGGCACGCTGTCCCCAGGTTCGAAATTACGCTTAGCAGTATCTTCCTTCTGCTTGTGGACATCTGAGGAGCCATCCGGATACGGCGCGTTGAACCGGCCGCCGTTGTCCACAGCGTAGGCCCGCAGCTTCGAGTCGCCGTCGCCAACCAGCGAGGAGTCGATGGAGACCTCCCACCGAGTGTAGAAGTTCATCTTGGTCTCGTGGTTGTAATCGACATTCTGGGATGGCACAAGCAGCTTGCTATCCTTGGTAACGTTGACCCACTTTCCGCAGATGGGATCCCATGCTTCCACGATCACGTAATCTATATCACCGAAGAACTTGTTGTAGATGAACGCATCGTCTCTATCACCATTGTTCTTGCTATCGTTGATATCGACAAAGTCCTTATCGGGACCAGGACCATCGCCTAGACCCATGCCGCCAAAGAGCCAGGGACCGACCTGATTGCGTCTGGTCCTGACAGTAACCTGATGCCACTTCCACTCCAGGACATTCCACTTGACCGAGGCGTCGTCGCCGTTCAGCGCATAGATAAACGTATTGCCAGGCGGTATGTCATCCTGGTTGTGGACTCTGATAAGAGTGTAACCCCATTCACCGTGGTTGTCTGAATTATCTCTGGCCTTGGCACGGATGAAGTAGTTACCGTCCTTACCGAGGGTGGGACGAAGTGCCTCCCTCTTGTTTTCCACAGAGGCTTCGGAGTTCCACAAGTCCTCGACTCCGTCATCACCCATGACCCAGTAGTAGGCATGACCTTCGACTGACCGGTCAACATAGTCAGGATCGTCCAAGCGGAGAATGACTTTTCTGACATCATTACCAGTACCGACATTACCGCGTGTTAGATAGTGATCATCAACATCTTTTTCAAACTCCGGATCCAGCTTGTCGAGGTGAGTATTATCCATCTTCACCCAGGTGGCAACGTCGGCGGGATCTGTACCCTGACCGGCGTAACCGATTTCCACCCAGACCCTGTCGATGCCCGGGTCATGGCCCAGGGAGCCGTAATTGACCTTCAGGTATTCCGGCCCTTTGGCGTTACCAAGACCCTTACCGCCTTTGGCAACAGCAATCTCAGGATCTTCGTACTGACGCAGCAGCTTCGTACCAGGATCCACACCGTATTCGATTTCCGGCGTTCTGACCCAGATTTCCACAGAAGTATCATACTGGTCTGGCTCAATGTAGCTCTTCGGGTCGCCGTAGTACTTCTGGGTATTGTTATACAGGTCGAAGACCTGGTACTTGTCAGCGCGGTCTGAGTCTAAGTTGGTATCGGCTTTAATGGGAAGCATCTTTCTGATGGTGTAGTCAGGAGCATTCCACTCATCCAGTATGAGCGGCAAATCGCCCGGTACAACATTGTCCTCGTTTGCAGATCCGAGTCCGCCATCTCTGCCAGTAATCTGCCCTGCGTGGGTCACAACGAACAGCACCTCCGGCGGCACAGGAGCGGTCACGTCTTTTTCGACCTTCACCCGTGCACGGGGATCTTCAGCCCCTGTGGGATGCTTGCTGTTGCTAGCATTGTCAGTGGCTTTCGCGGTGATTATATACTGGAAGTTGCTGCCATTCTGGTTCAGGAGCGTATTCCATTCCATGTGCCAGATTTCTTCATCACCGTTGGTGTCGAAGAAGTCACCATTACCGATCTTGTCTAAACCAACAGTATACGGGGTAGGAATCTGAGTGGTAATGGTCTTCGGATTTGAACCCGGGATGTAGAATTCGACGCTCTTCACACCGGCTCCGGGATCTCTGAGCTTGACCCAGAGGTCTACAGGATCTCCGGCATAAGCGACGATGGTGGGATCAGATCCGCCTTCCCATGCCCTTCCGCCGCTGTATACGGCGATGATCTCAGGCGCGTGAGCATCGGCTATGAGTGTCACGATGCTATCCCTGTCCAGCGTGTTGTGGTTATAGGCGTAGTCTGTAACCCACGCTCGGAGTTTGATCTCGCCATCGATCTCGCTCAACAGCCTGGGAATCAGACGACCAAGGGCGTTAGTGCCAGCGAACGTCTTGGTCCACGTATCGCTGACCTTGCTATAGATGAATTTGGCATCTATTTCACCGGTTTCATCCACGTCGCCATCGCCATCGTTATCTATGCCATCACTTGCGGCTGGTATGCCGATAGTGACCCATGTCATGCCATCCGGGCCAAGATACTGAAGTACGATTTCCCTGGCCTCGACTTTTTCAGTCGGGTCAGTGGCGTCGGCTTTTACGGAGACTGTGACGTTGAAGTAATCGCCACCTTCCTCCATGTAGCGCCAGATGTCAGTTATGGTGCCTTCATAAATGTGATCAACGTCCCGGTCGAAGTCAGACTTTATGGTGATCTGCGTGACCTTCGGCTCGGTGTGATCAACTACGACAACCACCACGTCAGGATCGGTTATGGAATTGCCATCACCGTCGTATGCAGTGGCTCTGAGTTCATATCTACCTTCCCCTAATACTGCAACATCCCAGGGGATTATGGTGATGCCGGAAATCGCGCCGGTTACGGTCTTAACTTCGACCCAATCGCCGCCGGCGGTTCTGTATTCCAGCATGACCGCGGCCACGTTGTGTGCCTCGATGGCAACGTCCACAGATCCGGGGTCGCCTTCGCCGCACAAATCTATATTACGCTTGGTAACAGCCAGATGCGGCGACAGAACGTTCTCGCAGTTGACCTCTTTTATGAAGGCCTGCGGTCCGGTGATGTCGTTGAGTACCATGATGGTAAGTATAGGATCTACATCGTCCACGTTACCAACATCGTCCTCAGCCTTGGCACGGACGTGGAAGTATTGATCAGTATCCTGACTGGCTAGCTGGGAGAAGTCCACCTGCCATGTGACAACATACTCACCCTGGTCATTGGGAACTCTCGCAGCATCGCTGTACTGTGATGCCGGGATGGTAGCCCATGTGACACCCTGACTGGAACCAGGATCCTTCAGGCTGTACTCGAACGTGACACCCTTGGTGCCCACCGCGTTCTTAACCAGTTGGGCGTATAGTGTGACGTCCTTATCATCCGGATAGATGGTATAACCATCAGCGCCGTCCTCAGCAACGCCGCCAGCGCGAACTGCAGAAGCCCTGACGACCTTGGCCTTGGGAACAGCACCGTCTATCACCACAAGCTTCTGATTGGCCTGGCTGACCTGTACGTTGAGTGCATCATCAAAGGGCACGGCACGGATATAGACAGGAACTTCCTGATCCGTCTCAGGCGTCTTCCAGGGAGCCATCCAACCGTCAGCCGGGAACGGATCCAGGGCGATCTTTCCGAGCCAATGTGGCAAGCCCAAGGGTTGTTCCAGAAGCTGCCATTCTGCCGGAATGGGTATCTGCACCGGCGGGTACGTACCCGGGCCGATAGCATACTGCCATACACTTTCAGCATCCGGCGTGTTGCCCTTCCTGGACATCTCGAAGAGCACGCCCACAGTCTCAACGGCGTTGATGCCGGGACTGTCGTGGATAATGGCCTGCAAGGGCACTTCACTGTTGGCTTTGACCCTGTCGGGAACCTTTAGATCATCCTCCGGGTTGATCTCCGGGGCAGTGCGGTCAACCACAATAGTCTTACTGAGAAGCTCGGTGAATCCGGCTTTATCCTCGGTTTCGATCCTGACCTCGTAGACGCCATCAGGCAGAGCATCCAGGTCGATAGCAGTTGCCCAGAGTTCGTCGTTGGCGGGTAAGGTGGGTGTGCCAGGTATCCAGATCTTGGAGACCAACGGCAGGTTGAGGAATATGTTCCCCTCAATCAGATAGCCGCCAGGACCATCGTCGCCTCCGCCGGGCACTCCATCTGGACCGTACATCCATGTAAGGAAGTCGGGGTAAGTATTATCATTCACGAACTCATCGAACGTGAGGTTCTTGGGATCCGGTATGACCCAGGTATCGCCCACAGTGTCTACCACAAAGAAGTAGAAGTAAGTCTGACCAAGCTCCAGATCCAGGTTAACCTTCCAAATGCTTTCCCCTTTACTAATGTTATGGTATTGGGTCATGGATACGACTTCGCCGCCGAAAGCTGCTGGATCATCCGGCGGTGCTATTTTGGATCCTGTCTCGTCAGTGCTATTATTATCCTTCCTGTAATACATCCAGACATGCTCAAACCTGGGCAGGTTTTGCTCGGTCTCTGTCCAAGTGGGCAGATACAGCAGAGCAGTCTGCTCTGATAGAGTAAAGGTGTGCGGTACCATACCGCGAACAAGGTTGCCATCTGCGTCTGTGGTATCCTTGCTGTATGCAACCGTCGGCTGAGCTACGACAGAGTTGTTCTTGTCGTAGACGGAAACAGTCACACCATCGTTGCGAACATCGCCGCCTCCGGTGTTGCGGATATACAGATGGAGCCATTCACCAGATACCTTGCCAACAGGAAGCCTGTTAGTGTCGTTATCGAGAATCGAAGGACTGGACGGGAACAGGGCATTGCCCATGTTGTTCAGGTCAAGGCCTTCCTCATCGGTGAATGTGAAGTTGAGGTATGGCTCAATCAACTGGAATGCGACGCCTCCAAGTCCTGCGCCCTCACGAACAAGGACTTCCTTGAGATGGTCTATATCCAGAGCCAGACCACCGACTGCCATGTCGGGCCCCATCATATCCTCTACGCGGATGATGACCTCGCCTGTAGCCTTGCAGAGGAACGGCTCCACGTTGCCGTCCTTGTCCGCAGCCAGTGCCAGCAACTGGAACTCGGCGCCCTTGTTGGGGTAATCTTCCAACAGCTTTTCGGTATCTATGCGAACGGTGAACCGCTGCGGATAGTTATCGCCGGTATTGGGTAGATCGGCCTGAGCTACTATTCCTGTCTCAGGATAGCCTGTATATTCATTAAATTCTTTCCCATTCCATTCCCCGTCCTGGCGCGGCTTGACGTAGAACCTGACCCGGTTTATATCAACGGCAGCTTCTGGTGTGGTACCCCAGGCAGTGCTATCGGCCGGGGTCGGATTGACAACAGCTTCTATGAGAACGTGCTCGCCCTTGGGCACAACGGCATGTACGCCATCGGCGTCGCCAGCGAGAGCAATCTCATCGAATCCGTCAGTGGCACTCCAGAAGACCTCATCATACACCCTCATAACCTTGGCTTCGGGGACGATGTTGTTGACAGTGTAGTTCTGGTCCTTTCCCTCGACAGAGCGAGGACCTGAGATGTACTCTAAATTCGCTATATCCACATGCAGGTTCCTGAAGATGTCGACTGCAATGTCCACAGGAGGAGAGACAGAAGGAGAGAAGGGCACGCCTGTCTTCCAGTTTATATCCCTCATGAAGTTCTGGTCATCGGTAGCATAGGAATGACCGTCGCCAACCCTGTTTTCCACGACTATTTCGTCGCGACCTGAGGTAGGAACTTCACCGGTGGTGTTCTGGCGATCCTCACCGTACCTGCTGCTATACACATCCGGCATGTCCTTTGTCATGACGACGCGGAACATGTACTCGGTGCCGTTTGTGGGCGGCAGAGTGGAGATGTCCACGTCGTTCAGCGAGAACGTGGAAACGACTATCTTCTGGGTAGCGGCGGTATGGATATCCGGGAATACGGTCACAGCATGGTCATCCTCGACCTTGGCCCATTGACCGGTATACGGTATCATTTGGCCGAACGCAACCACATCACGGGCATCATGGCGCATCATTCCCTCGGCAACCATGACATCGCCAGATTTGACGTAGGTGCTGAAGTAATCAGGATCCGGGTCGTAACCCAGGTCCGTCCACGTGGCGCCGTCGTCAGTGGAATACTGGAACATGGCTCCGCCAGCATCCGGGTTATACGACTTACCAACGCCGCCAGCTCCCTCGTCAAAAAGCTTGGTGAAGTAAATACCACCGTATATGGACACGACCTTGGCCTGGATGTCGTATATCTTGTATGCGGTCTCGCCTGAATCATCTTCACAATCGCCGTCACCCGCTCGTTTATCAACGATCCCGTTATTGTTGCGGATGATGATTTTGTCGGTGCCGGTCTGGATAGGTGTGCCTGGAAGGTCGTTAAGCGGATGCCAGGAGTCAAGACCTTCTTCCGTGTCTTCGTAATCGTCCGTGTCCAGAACCACCTGAGTGTAGGTGTAAGGAGCCTGATGGTCAACTATGATCTCAAGAAATACGTCGTCTTCATCCGGGTCCAGGTTATCTGTGAGACCATCTCCATCATTGTCCTCACCATCATTGACCGAGCACGGGAACTGCGGGAACGCGGTTGCACTATTCATCCAGGGCAGGGGTGAATATTCGAAGTCCACACCGAAGGTGGACGCGTCAACGACGATGGGAATGAACTCATACTGGTGTTCATCCTCCAGGCCGGTCACGTTCCAGGTGAGGGTGACCTCGAACCAGTTCTCGTCGGCATTACTATCGGTGACACTAGATCCGCCGGAGACAGCGGCCTGCTGCCACACGTTGACCTCACCCCACTTCTTGTCGTTGCCGTCTACGTCTGTCTGCTCTTCGTCAGGGGTGTTGTCAGCGTCGTTGTCAAGACTGTCCCATCTGCTGTTGGCCCTGGTACCGTTGTCCGGGTATCCGTTGTAAGTTCCATCAGGAGCGCCTGGGTTGATGTCATCATCGTACCTGAACCACAGTTGTACATCGGCTCCGGATATAGGCTGCGGCCAGACGCGGACGACAACTTCCACCGTATCGCCGGTGACACGCAGGTACTCATTAACGTACTGACCTTCCCAGAGGTTGCGGCCATTGACCTTGCGCACCTCGAGCAGGATGTTGCCAACCGTGACGTTACCGAGGGCCTCAGGACCACAGTTTCCGTCTTTGCCGGCGCTATCCTTCTTGTCGCAGGCCTGGACTCTCAACTCGAACTCAGTGGCATTGGTGGGCGGCAGGTCCATTATTTCGGTCCAGTCGATCATGCCAGAGGCATAAACTATTGGCTCGCCAACGCCGCCTTCAACGCAGTCATACGCTAAGTCACCATCCAGGTCGACCCAGATGAAGTCGGTCTGATCGAACTCACCGAGCTTGAAGTCCGTTGGATCGAGTCCGGCAGCTTCACCGGCTGCGGTGGCATCGAGATCAGCCCACCTAACGTTCACACCATCGGCAGAGCAGATGATTCCCAGATCCTTGAGCCTGCCTGGAATGTCCGTGAATTTCGTACCTCTCACCTCATCTCCAGGCACGGGTGCACCGATTATTAAAGTTTCCTCGGCCATGCGCTTGTTGTTGTTGAATCTTCCAGTATTCCCGGTGAGTTTGTCCTTCCATGCCGGCTCACCTGCGTCGTAGAGGCCGTTTCCGTTTTCATCGTAGAAGTAATAGTCTTCGGCACTGTTATAGGTGAACTCGTATACATCATCAACCATAACTTTCGCCGGAGCCACCTGGTGCCAGGGGTCCTCAAACGGCTCGAGTCTTCCAATCTCTTCCCAACCACCTGTGACACCCGGTACATCCGGCAGCCAGTCGCCTTCTTCTGGCGGGAGTTCCCATCTGAACGGCTCACCCGGGTCCCACACGCCGTTGCGGTTGAGGTCCTGGTATATCCTACGGATAGGAACGTCCTCGGCTCCCTCTTCGATTTCATAACCTGGCAAACCAGTGTTGTACCACAGGGTGAGAATATCGAGACATCCCTCATACGAAGAGGCGCTGACCCAAACATCTTTGTCAGCACTTAACCTGCCACCAGCCTCACCATCCTGTGCGAAGTAAGGATCTTCCACGAAGGCGTCGGGCCCTGTGTTGTCGATGGTCAAGAGTCTGATAAGGTCTGCCCGACTTCTGAGGCTGCTCACTAAGTCTCTCACGTTAGCCGACCTGTTGCCCACCTGGTCAGTGGCCACCATCATCAACTCGTACTTGCCGGTGGCCATGTCAATGCCATCGCTCACGTCCCAGGTTATGGAGAACGGCGGGCTGGTATCGATGCCTGCTGAAATCCACTTGCCTATGTCGGTTTCCTTGCAGAGCTTGTAGAACAACTCCACCTCAACAACGCCGGAAGCGCGATGATCGGAAGGCCCATTGACCTCCTGATCAACGACGAACGGAATGACGTTCAGGACACCACCGGTTACCCGCTTTTCATTTTCCAGGTCATCGCCGACAGACGTTCCGTCTCGCTCGATCCTGGCGATATTGCAGGTTGGCTCAGTGGTTTCCTCGAAAACGAGTCCGACATACGGGACAAAGTCGTCTTCATCCATATATTTGTCACGCACTCCGCCCTTTATCGCGACGGCACGGACATAGACTAAGGTTGCGACCTTGAGATTGTGCAGCTCGTGATTCCAGGGTATGTCCCAACCATCATCCACCTGCCATACGCCGTTGCTGGGTTCATCATCGGTAAAAATATGTGTCCATGCACTGTCAGGTGCGGACTTGGGGTTGACCGGGCTGTCCAGCTTATTTATCAAGTACTCAAAGATGACATCATCGGGTGTGCCGCCGCCAGGTATCTCAGCAGCTTTGAGTATTATCCTCATTTTGTCGGCAAAGATCTCATCAGTAGCTTCGATCTTTATATCCGGGATGCTGGTGTTCCTTGCGATGTTCATGGACACCCTTGGGTTCTCATTGGCATTGCTTGAGAAGTTGCTGATGTACGTTCGGGCCAAGGAAGCGCCTTTGACCTCAATCTCTACAGGAATACCTTCGTTGACGTATCCCCGATTGTCCTCAACCAGTGCTCTGACTCTGAAGATTCCGGCCAGGTCCTGAATAGTCCACTCAGCGTGCCACTGGGTATGATTGGGGAATGCCACGTATCCGCGGCTCTCGTCCCAGAAATTCATACTGCCTGTATACTGGTCGGTTGCGCGATTGACAGAGTCGATCAAGACCCATGCGCCATTGGCGTCCTCATACTGGAATATGACCCTGGCTATGCTGTTTATATCATTATCCCTGTTGTACGTTCTGGCTTCTATGATATCCATTGCGCCAGAGACGTCACGAGTGGTCATGAAAGCAGCGTATTTGCCAGCGCCGACAACCACGTGTATTATGGGCGCCAGTTCCGGGTTGCTGTTTCCGCTGTTATCCCAGCAGACGCACCTCACGTCGTACCTTCCGGGCAGGACGTTCCTGGTGTCCCAGAGGGATACGGCAACTACACTACTATCGGGCAGGATGGTGAGGTCAGGAGTGTCGGGTATAGTCTGCCAATTAGCGATGCTGCCATCGGGATACACCTGGGCGTACTGGAACTCAGCGTCGCTGATGTCAGCTTCCCAGGTGTAAATCTTGAAGGTAGAGTTCTCAAGCTTGACAGAGAACGGAGCTTCACCGGACTTGATTATCCACCACTCGTCGTTGTCAATATTCCTGGTATAGACGTTCAGACCAGTCCCTTCCAGATCGATGTTGAACGGCCTTCCGGCATCGTCCTCCAGTGCCCATTCGTCACCTGGCTTCTGCTCGATGAAAGGACTAGCCGGCAACGGATATCCGAAGGATGCGAACTCGTTTCTGAAGTCGCGTCTGACGAGGGGCTTAACCTTAAGCGGACTATCATCCGGTATGAGAGGATCGGCTATATCAGCCAACTCCGCAACGGTTAGTACCGCCAGGTTCCCTGCGTCCAGATAGTCTTCTAGAATGTCTATTTTGGGAGTTGGCACGCCGCTTATA
>Ga0114922_10001725_pt1 | contig 20690 bp, 15 predicted proteins | sample AartaG_FD_100975 | JGI IMG/M metagenome (GOLD analysis project Ga0114922, IMG submission 100975) | Deep subsurface microbial communities from Aarhus Bay to uncover new lineages of life (NeLLi) - Aarhus_00045 metaG | ecosystem: Environmental > Aquatic > Marine > Oceanic > Sediment | place...
CCCTGATGTTCATAGGCAGGTATGACTGTCGAAATTGAATCGTCCGCAGGGTCCTGGTCATCGGGATTGATAACACAGGCAGTGAAAGTGAAATCGCCCTCGCTTTCCGGAGTAAAAGGCGTTGTGAACGTTACCTGAATCAATTCCAGCGATTCCAATACTATGCCCGAGTGGACGCTGTTATATACTTCCGTCTCATCAGGATCGGTTATTATGAGGTTGGCATCGAATGTCTGTTGCTGGGTTCCAAGGTTCTGATAAGTCACCTGGGAATTGTAATCCTCGCCTACTACAATGAATTCATCGGGAAAATCAATTGACAGTACGGCGATATTATCTTCAAGAAGCGGAATCTCTGACACCAGAAGATCATCGATAAACCACCAGCCGATATAAGACGGGTCGTCTTTGAGGTAATGAAAACCGATTTTAACATTGCTCTGGTTCTGAGCCCAGGAGCTGATATCGAAACCACGCCAGCTTTCTGCCTTGACCATACTTCTATCATCAAGCCCGCTGTAGACAACAATAAGGTGATCCCATGTTTGTCCGCCATTGGTGGAACCCCAGATCATGGCCGAATCAGTATCATCCCAGGAATCATCCCAGTAGCTGTTGTAAAAGGAGAGGCTGCAGACAGCCGTCTCCGAAAAAGAAAGTGTTGGTGATATCAGCCATTCATTGGCCGTCTGATTGTTGTAATTATCATACGCAAGCGCCACCGTATCAGGCCAGGTGCTGTAATACCAGCGCGACCAGTCATTGGCATTGGGTGGATCAGGTTGAATCTCGTTAATGATAGCCCATCCGGCAGGCGGATTGTTGCCAAAGGGTCCCCAGGGTCCGTTGAAATCCTCATACAGAAGCGTGTCGGTGACATCGCCTTCAATAAATGGCTCATCGATGTACCAGGTCAAAACATAAGAGCCCTTCAAGCAGAAGGCAATCCTGATACTATCATTACCGGCTGCCCAAGAAGAAATGTCAAATGCTACAGTATCGGGATGAAGTAACGATCCAATACTATAATCATAGAATACGACCGTATGGGACCAATTCTGGCCTCCATCAGTAGAACCAAACACAAAAGCGGTATCAGGATTACTCCCACTGTTTGAATGACTCTGTTTAAATGTCAGGTTGACGGAAGTCTCATTAGAGCAATCCATTAGGGGAGAGAGCAGCCAATCGGCTATAGCAGCTGTTCCGGCAAACATAACGCGACAAAGGTTGCCGTTCCAGAGTGTATCATAGATGGCCGGTGGATCATAAAGAGACCATGAGGTCTCGTCCCACTCGGGTACCCCACTGTCGATAACAGTCCACCCGGGCAATGGATTGTTGGCAAATGGCCCCTCTGGACCGTTAAAATCCTCGAAAAGCAGAGAATCGACACTGGTTACAACAGGGACATCATTATCACCTGCTGCATAAGCGGAAAAAGATAACAAAGTGATTAATAAGGCAATCAAAATCAACCACTTAATGGATTTTTTTGTAATATTATTCATAACAACCTTCCTTATGTTTCTGCAAAAAGATGCACACTTGGTTAAACTCTTGACTACATAAATTAATATAGTTTTAATGTCACTATCTTTTCATCTCCTTTGCCAATAACAATTATTACCTATTATTAAGATATTGGCAAATCGATAATTGTCAAGCGAATACTGAATTTATCCCTTTTCAACCGATTATAATAATGATATTATAGCCGTAGGTTGGGGGCTTGTCCCCCAACAAATTAAAGTGCGGTCGAGTCCCTCTACGAGCCATATGGTTACACTCGGCCGATATTGGCGTCAAGTACGGAGACATGACGCCACATGCTATGATATCATAAAATCCGGAGGGATAAACGTTTTTGACATTGGATGGAGATATGAAAAAAGCCGTAGTAATAATTATTGTTTCAGTTGCTTTGTTGTTTTTATTTTCGGCCTGCAGTAAAAAGTCAGACCTGGCTGTCAGGTATGAGATGGAGAAAAAGCTCAACGAGGCCGACCGTCTCCAGGAGCAGTTTTCGCTTAAAGGTCCGGTATTATTAGAAAGTGATTTTAACACTCTTGTTAAAGCCTATTCAAAAGTAATAAAGATGGTATCTTTGCCGGACAGCCCTGATGATGTTGCCGCCGCCTCCAAAGAACGTAAGGAGTCATGGGCGGTAGCTTTACTGACTCATACACGTATCGGGGCGCTTTATAGAAAACATAAAGAATATGATAAAGCTTATAATTACTACAAAACAGTGTTTGAAAGTCCGGCAGCCAATTCTGTTCAGGCCTGCGCCATGATTAATTATATGGCCTTATGCCGTGAGAAAGCCGGCAAGTTTATGGAAGCCGCCGAATTGTATGACTCGCTGGCCGATTGTTACATTAAGATCGCCGTTCCTATCAACCCGAATATGGACGCAATGGAGGCTCCCATTATCGCCGCTGAAATGTGGCTGAAGATGGGCGACAGGAATAAATACAATCAAAAACTGAATCAGGCCCGGAATTACTATAATAAGTTCAGGGAAAAATTCCCCGACACGCCTTTAGACTACACTGCGATTGGCAAGATGATCGCCACATATTTAAGACAGGCCGATTATCAGCAGGCGATTGCCCTGTTAAGATCGGCTAAAAACGACAGTACCGGCCTGCTGTCTCCCCGTCTGATGCTGATGATTGCCGACATACAGATGAAATATACAAAACAGTATAAAGAACTGGAAAAAACATACCGCGAATTTATCAGGGTCTATCCCGAGCATGATAGGATAGGCGCGGCCTATCTCGGGTTGGGCATAAGCCTCTATGAGCAGGGCAGGTATTCCAAAGCACGAAAGGCGATGCAAAACATTGAGGAAGCGCCGAAAGTTCCCTCATTCACTGTGGCAGAGGCATATTACCTTACAGCGTTATGCTATGAAAAAGAGGACAGATGGGAAAAGGCAATCGGGCAGTTCGATTTAATTATGGCAGCTTTCCCCGGTCATGAAAAAGCCTTTGAGGCAGGACTTCATGTTGCCAATCGCTACAAAGATACGGGGCAAACAAAGATCGCTCAGCAAAAATTTATCGAGACAATGGAATATATAAAAAGATATACTAATCCCGAGACAGCAAACAGGGTCATGATTTCCAGAGCTATGGGTTATCTTGTACGATGTTATACCGAAATGAAGGATATCCCAATGGCGATTGAAACGCTAATCCAGACATTTAACCGCTACCCGAATCTGCCTGAGGGCAAATACGCCCCCCTGAGGATCGCTGACCTGTATGAAAATGTCTTAAAAGACAACCAGAAAGCCGCTTATTGGCTTAAGACATTCATCAGAGTTAATCCTGATAAACAGGGTAATGAAGAACTCAAAGCCCATATCGACAATCTTGAACAGCCATGAGAAAAACGTTTTATAAAGTATTTATTCTCCTATTAATAATTGCTCTCGGTCAATGTTCTGATAAACATCACGGGCAAAAAACAAACTGGCCCTGTTTCAAGGGCGATAACCTTCGAACTTCGGCAGCATCGGATCCCGGTCCCGGGAAAGCGCCTGAGATTGCCTGGCTGTGCAACCTTCAAATGAAAATCACATCCTCGCCGGTTATTTATGATTATTGTCTATATTGCGGCGCCGATTCCGGATTGATTGCTATAAATATTAAAAATGATGAGACACTCTGGTTTTTCAAAACCGATGGAAAGGTTTTTTCAACGCCGGCGGCGGACCGCAATTCAATCTTCTTTGGTTCATGGGATAAAAATTTTTATGCGCTTGACAGACTTACCGGCAATAGGCTCTGGAGTTTCAGCGACACCGGCGCGTTCAGCAGTTCGCCGTTAATCGATGGCGATCTGGTTTATGTTGGCAACTATGGCGGTCAAGTATATGCTTTTAACAAGCATGACGGCAAAACTGCCTGGTCTTATAAAGCCAATCACTGGGTTGTCAGCTCTCCAGCGGTTCTCGGTGAAAAGCTATTCATAGGCAGTTCAGATTCATATTTGTACTGCTTAAATAAAAACACCGGCGAGCTGATCTGGAAATATAAAACAGCCAAAGATATCGCCTCGACACCGGCGATAAGCGTTGTTGACAGCGCCGTTTTCATAGGCAGTCATGACGGCATCATGTATTGCTTCGATATATGCTCCGGCGCTGAAATCTGGAGATTCGAAACAAACAATATGATATTCGCCTCACCGGCTATCTATAATGACAGGATATTTTTCGGCTCGCTGGATTCCACGCTGTATTGTCTCGATTCTAAAAGCGGCCAGGAGCTCTGGAGATTTCCCACATACGGTGAAATTTACGGCAGTCCGGTTGTCGCCTCAGATATGGTTTACTTCATATCTTATGACAGCGAATTATATACTCTTAACGCCGCCAATGGAGCGCTGGAGCATAATATTTTCATTCATGATATTTCATACACCACACCGGCAATAAGCGGCCGCCTGCTGTTTTTTGGAGACGACTCCGGTAAAATCTATGTAGTCGGCAAACGGTAGGTTGGGGGCTCGTCCCCCAACAACCGCAGCCGCAGGTCAAGACCCCTTGCGGCCTTGACGGCAGACGGCTTTACGTTGCTCGAATTACCAGCCGATACCTCCCCGCGCCATCGCTTTCGATTGCAACTCCCGGTACCGGCTTCAGCTCTTTTCTTAATTTGTAAATATACTTAACCTGGTTGTTGCCATTGTCGAGGAAACGCTTGTCGAGCCAGCCATCCGGATTGTCTGCATTATACAGCTTATGAAAATACGAATAGAGCCGGGGTTGAAGGCTGATTGTCGCATCGTTAATAGTAAACGTATATCGTGTCCCGTTTTTCTTGCTCCGTATAGTTTCTTTGTGAGGCATGCCTTTGCTTTTGTCATCACGGCTTTTTTGCGAAAGAATTTTCAGACATTTTTTATAAAGCATATCCGCCACCCGTTGCGGCAGTAAAGCAGAAATAACATCAAACCCGGCGTTGATAATATCGGATGGCGAAACCATACCGGCGTTATTCAACCTCAATATAAAGTCCCGTTCAAGAAATGGCGCCCTTAATTTCGCAAAAGTCAATCCCTCCGGTGATAGGCCATGATAGAGACAATCTGCATACTTTTGAAGATTCTGTATCTGCAAATGGCTTAAACCGGCTCCCTCTCTGATGTCGGCGGCTGCCCGGAGAAGGTTTGCATAGTTTTCACCTATATGTTTAATCCGCCCCCAGCCAGTATTATATTTCATCTCCAGCTCAATTGCAGGAACCGGCTTAATCAATTCAGCCAATAGTGAAACCATTTGAATCCTGCCGGGGCTGACTGAGCTGTCGGGTGCATCTATAAATTCAGCCAGCGGTCCCATCGGAATTTCATCAAAATCTGCAGCAAGCATATTAATGTCATCGATAACCTCATATCCGGCGCTCATCATGGAACGGCCGTTTACAGCCAGTTTTTGCGCTTCCGGAATATCAGCCAGTATAAACAGCCAGCTTATAAGCTCATCCTTTAAATTATATTGTTTATAGCAATCTTTTATCCTGGCCGCCGTATCCAGCGATATATTATGCCCGGCGACGACTTTGCCGAGACTGCTGCATGACAGCCGACAGCCCTTTATTTCAATGAAACTATACCTGCTTAATAAATCAATCACCATAGATGGCACATTATCTTTGAATCCCTCGCAATACCCACGGAGGCATTCGGCAAACATTGTTTTGGTATCATTATAATCTTTGACCAGCCCGCAACATATCCATCGTAACAGAAGGTTTGCCAATTTTTCTGTATCAAATGTCTGAACGCTGACGTCCGCAGAGCCATATATATATGAATCCCATATCCTCTCGCGGCATGTTTCGTCATCGGCAATAATAATAGCGCGGCCGAAATTGTCGATTTTCCCCAATCGACCCGCCCGGCCGGCAATTTGATTATAGTCATACATCAAAAGCGGCTTCAACACCGTTTCCCCGTTAAACCCATCGTAATATTTAACAGCCTCCAAAAAGACATTTCGTGAGGGGAGATTAACGCCCATTGCCAGCGTTGTAGTCGATACAAGCGCTCTGATCTCGCCTGATCTAAAGCCATCCTCTAATAATATTCTGTACGACTTGCCCAAATCGGCGTTGTGAAATCCTACGCCCTTTTTCAGACACTCCATCAGCATACTCTTTTGAATAGTATCCGGGATATCAGCAAGCGAGGCCAGGATATTCTCGGCCGGCGGCAAAGACAACAGCTCAGCTAAACCGGCGGCCAGACCGCTGCATGCGTTGCGAGTGTGAACAAAAATAAGAACCTGCTCGCCTTTTTCAACAAGATGCTTGACTCCGCAAAATAATTCGCGGGGTATGCTTTTTCCCTCGCAGGTAATATCATTTGATTTATCTTCACAGGTAAAATACTCAACGCCCTCAAAGCAATCATTATATCGACGGTAAGAAAACTTGCCATTGAACAAAACTCCCCGGTGAAGTTCGACTGGTCTGCTGGTTGATGAAAGCAGAGGCATATTCAGCCATTTTGAAAATATACCACATTCATTTAAACCGCCGATCAAACCGATTATCTGTATCCTGGATGGATGGTTTCTGACTTTGGAGATAACCGCCTCATAAGCCAGGCCGCGATCAGAAGAGGTGGCCAGTTGAAACTCATCGAATATAACCGTTCCCACTGCTTCCAAAGCGCTTAAGCTGGTTAAAGTCAGCGAATCAAACATTTCATATACAACAATGGCCAGGTCATACTCGCCTTTTTCAAATCGGCGTTTGTTTTCCGGATAATCAGAAGTAACGATAATAATTTTTATGCCGGCTTTGCGATAACGCTTTTTTAACTCATGATATTTTTCAGCGGCCAGCGCCTTTAATGGCGCAGAAAGAATCGCTTTTTTGTTGTCGAACACCGATCGTAACGCCGCCAGTTCACCGCATAATGTTTTTCCCGATGACGTCGGTCCGCTTATTAACAGACTTTTACCCTGCAAAAGACCGTGAGTCTGAACAGCCTCTACCTGGAGAGGGAGAAGGTACAATAGCCCGTCATTCTGCAAGCATTTAACAGCCCGGCGGGGAAAGCCAAATCTTACCAGCTCATCGACTCTCATTTATCCGCAAAGGCTCCACCCGCAATTTATGCAGTTAAAACACCCGCCCGTTGCAACAATGTAACCGAAACAACTGGCGCAATAAAGACGATGGCAATTTGAGCAGACATAAAATCTGCCGTCATAAAACAACTGACCGCCGCAGCGGCATTTCTTTTTTGATATTAAAAGATCAAACTGTACAGGGGCGTTCATGACTCCTCCATGGTTAAGTTTACGCCTGTCTGAATGCCAATTTCCATAGGAAATATACTGAACATTTGTGCCCCTGTCAAGTTATTTCGGCTTTTTTTCTTGACACTCGAGTATTTTTTTCTATTTTATAGCATGAAGATAAAAAACAAAATCAGGGAAATGCGTCTAAAAAAAGGGTTGTCGCAAGCTGAACTTGCCGGGATAATTGGGGTTAGCCGCCAGACAATTATCTCGATAGAAAAAGGGGCTTGTGTGCCCTCTACCCTTTTAGCGCTAAGGCTATCAAAACTGTTCGGTAAAACAGTCAACGAGTTATTCTCGCTGATTGGCAGAAAATAGCCGGCAGGAGGAAAAAGGCCGGTGGTATTATTTTTAATCATGCCGGCATATATGTTGTAATTGCTAATGAATGGCAGTCATATCCTATGATTAGCTGACCTGCTGTAAAAAGCTGAAAAAACCATAATATCGATCACCGGGTTATTTAGTAAAGCGGCTAAGAATATCAATCAGCTGCAGCAGGAAAAATTCATTTAAAAGATATGACACCCAAGCAATACTATTTAAGGTACGATTAAAACTACCGGTATAGTAAGTCCATCCCAGCGGAATTTGTAAGCGGGTTTAACGGCCCGCTTAGTTTTATGATAAAGTCTTGTTATTCTTTAATAGCTAATAGAATTTCAAATATCGGGATTGGCGAGATACCTCAAGCCGATATGCCCGCCCAAGTATGATCGCTCTAACTATGTATCTTATCTTTGTCAGCCTACATTATTAAATTGAGTATTTATCTTTTACTAATCACAGAAATGACAATTCTTTCATTAGAAAAAATTTTATCAGTGATTTTCTATTAAACCCCCACATTAATCCTGGTAACATTTTTAGCATGCAGCCCCCTCGAGCCCTCCTCCAATTCGAAATTAACTTCATCTCCCGGGTTCAGCGATTTAAAACCGCCGCTCACTATCGATGTGAAATGTACAAATATATCAATGTCCTTCTTCTCATCCGATTTTATAAAGCCAAAACCTTTTTTATCACTAAACCATTTAACCGTACCAATTGGCATAATAATACTCCTTCAATACTAATGATACTACAATACCTTGAAAAACACTACAAACAGAAGAAAGCAGCGATTTCCCTTGGACTTATTATTATTTAATCATTTTCAACAGCTTTGTCAAGAGCATTTTTTAAATCCGTCGGGAAAGATTCCCCACGGCACAACAAAATGAGAGCACATAGAGCTTAACAGGCAGGATTTTCCAACCCTGCAGCGGACTTTCAGCCTGCTGCTCAACAACTTAACAAAATATTTCAGCAGGTGATTTTCAGGTGATTGCCCGGTGATTTCATCATTTTAAATCGGCGTATATCCTTCCAGCAGGAGTTGAATTTTAACACTTTGGGAGGATTGTATCAATGTTATTTGTAGACCATCAAACCCTGGATAAAATCATCGGCGACGGTAAAGAGAATCAGGATAATCAGGAATTCGAGGCCTTTCGGGAAAAAATCAGGGGAAAGGTATATGACCTCGATGAAATCCACCGTCAGGTGATAACTATGTATTTCTTTGAAAACCTCAACCTCGATGAGATAGCCGACGAAATCGATTTACATGTCTTTCAAGTTCATAAACTGCTCAGCGAAGCTCTATTGATATTGAAACATTCCCTGGCCAAAACTGTTCAGGGACGCTGGCCGGATCGGTTTAAGAACCTGAAAACTTGCCCGGTCTGCAATCATCCGAAAAGACATCTAATTGAGAAGATTATCAAAAAAAAGAAGAAAAACGAAAGCTGGCGGCTGGTAAACAATCGGCTTAAAAAGAAAACAGGTCAGGCATTTAATCCACCGTCAATTTTAATCAACCATCTTAAATATCATACGAAAGGATAAACAATGGCAGGAGATACCCACCATTTGCAAATCCGAATCACACCGGAGGTGCGGGAAAAAATAAGAAAGCTGGCGAATACGCATAACCGCTCAACCGCCGACATAGTACGAACCTCGCTGGATTTGGGACTGAGACTTCTGGCAAACCTGCTGGAGGTCCAATCGGAAATGGTAGCCGAATATATCAGGTTGTTAAAAAAGGATTCGAGGTTAAGGAAATAGTATAGTAGGACAGACTTTCAGTCTGTCCGGACAGGTTGAAAACCTGTCCTAATGCAGAGCTTACATCACCATTTTGTTTCTTTTTCAAACGTCCCATCATGCGGATTAGATGCTCGCAATGACCGTTTTTGTTTTCACTTAAAGCAAATTAGATACCCAGAAGATGACGGACTTGTTTAAATCCATCACTTATTATCTGCCAGTATAGCGGCATCTTATCAGGAGAAATTGCCATTGTTGCCGCTATGTTTATAAAAGTAGCTTTAGCGATATTACGCCAGTCCCTGATATTTTGACGTTTGGCGGATTCGACAAGATAATCTAAGTGATTATCAATATGCTTATTATGGGCGTTGTCTAAAACAAAACTTTCAGTTAATTTATTCTTTATGTAGCCAAGTTGAGCTTCGATGTTTTTCACATCTTCATATGAGAATTTATCCTCGCCATCACTGTCAAAATCAACACCAATCGTGGGTTTATACTTTTCTAAATCTGCCCATAAATCAGGTTCGGATATTTCTATCTTTAATACAGAGAGCCATTTTTCAAATATTTTAATTGCATCTTTCCAAGCTAGGTAATCATCATCAATGTGTGTGGTTTTTTGAAAAAATCCAGGTGAAAATTGAGGTTTAAAATGAGTTCCATCGGTGTTGAATATGAAATAATGCTCTTGCCTGCAAGTGATTTTTGAACAAATATATTCAGATACCATTCCTAAAGAATTGCCAATTTTATATTCCACATTTCCCCGTGTGAACTCATTAGGATTAAGGTCATTCTCGGATATAATTTTATAAATAACATTCTTCTGATTCTTTAATAAACTTTGATCAATCATTGTCACCCCTAAATATTATATTATTTTCCTTTTCACTTACTCCAACCGCCTTATCAGTCTGCTTGTCGATCTGCCCTTTATCAGCGGAATCGTAACCACCTTTCCTCCAGCCTTCTTTACCTCCTTTGCGCCGACTATCTCATCAGGCCTGTAATCACCGCCTTTCACGAGAATGTCAGGGAGAAGTTTCGCAATCAGAGCCTTTGGCGTGAGCGCGCCAAAAGAGGTGACATAATCGACCATATCCAGATGAGAAATAATATAAGCTCTGTCTTTTAATTTAACCACAGGTCGGCCTTTGCCTTTCAGCTTAGCGACAGACTTATCGGCGTTAAGCCCGACTATGAGAATATCGCCAAGCTTTTTTGTTCTGGCAAGGTATTCAACATGCCCGCGATGCAGAATATCGAAACAGCCGTTTGTGAAAACAACGGTTTGCTTCTTGTGGCGGCAAGCCCGCCTGATTTTAAGCGCTTCGGTTTGAGATATTATTTTCCCCATCGATTTACTATCCCAACCAATTTATATGTATGTGGAGCTATACATATGCCAGCATCAACTTTTTTAACCTGTCTTTGTTTACCTGGGCGGTGCCGACCTCGGCAACCACCTCGCCGGCGGCGATATTAGCGATAAAAGCCGCTTCCTTGAGAGTTGCCCCTGATGCAACTGCCATTGTCAGAGCAGAAATTACCGTATCTCCGGCGCCCGTGACATCATAGACTTTGCGCGCCAATGCCGGTATTCTTGTTAATGATCGCCGGCCACGATCTGATATGCCGTTCTCAAACAGCGCCATTCCCTTTTCGCCGAGAGTAATGAGCAATGATCTGGCTTTCAGCCTGTCGAGAACCTGCCAGCCGACCTCCTCCAGAGTTGCAACATCTGTGATCTTCTTGCCTGCAACAAATCCGGCTTCGTGATGGTTAGGCGTAATGGTTGAAACATAGCGGTAATTAAAGAAGTGGCTTTCCTTGGGGTCGACAGCGATAAAGATATTCTTTTTGTTGCAGTCGGAAATTAATTTTTCAAGAAGTGTCTTATTAATCACTCCTTTGCCGTAGTCGGATATTATCACAGCGGATATATCGTTGAGAGCTTTACCCAGATAATCCATTAATTTATTGTTAAGCCGCTTCGAAATCTCATCCGTTTTTTCACGGTCGGCTCTGACTACCTGCTGATTATGAGCGATAATCCTGGTTTTTACCGTGGTTGGGCGTTTGCGGTCAGTGAAAACGCCATCGGCAGAAAAACCGCGGGCAGTCAACTCCGCTTTTAGAGTAGCGGCAAAGTTGTCCTTTCCTACAACGCCGGCCAGCGCCGGCTGTCCACCCAGGGCGGCGATGTTATTGGCAACATTGGCGGCGCCGCCAAGCAGATGCTCCTCGCGGCTGACCTCCACAATCGGTACCGGGGCCTCCGGTGATATCCGTGATACGGTTCCCCAAAGGTAGCGGTCGAGCATTATATCGCCGATAATCAAGATGCGGCGGTTGTCGAATTGCTTGAACAGCTTTTCAAGTCTTGACTTATTCATTTTAAATGGAACTGAAGGCTTTTTGATCTCAAAAGCTCCTTTATTGGGAATTTGATTTGATAAAACATTGTTATGTTTAGCCTTTTTCCTTGACATAGCGCATCATTATATTACAATAGCTATGCTTAAGCAAGCTAAATTAAGGAATTAGAGGGGCAGTTGATACTAAAGTTGACAGGAGGAAACGAATGGATAAAAAACAGCAACGTAAAATCAATGTTGAGCTCGGTGAGAAAGAATCCGAGGGGATATATTCCAATCTGGCGCTTATCGCCTTATCGCCCCAGGAGTTTGTTCTCGATTTTGCCAGGATTATGCCCGGTCGGGATAAGGCAAAAGTGTACAGCCGTATTGTCATGACGCCGGGTCATGCCAAGATGTTTTTAAAAGCGTTAGATGATAACATTAAAAAATATGAAAACCAGTTCGGACAAATTAAAATTTTGGGACAGGACGAAAAAAACATAGGATTTAAACATTAATATGAATGGATATTTTAGCTTAGTACTGCATGCTCATCTGCCCTATGTGCTGGGTCACGGGCGATGGCCTCATGGAACCGACTGGCTTAATGAGGCGACTGCTGAAACATATATACCGATGTTGAATGCCATTAATGATCTGGCAGGCGAGGGAATTAAGGCCGGCATAACTATCGGAATCTCACCGGTTTTGTGTGAGCAGTTAAACCACACGATTTTCATTGAGGAATTTTCTTCTTACCTTAAGCAGAAAATTGACGCCGCCGAAAACGATCTGGTCGAGTTCAACAAGTTCGATCAGAAAGAATACCTGCCCCTGGCGGAGATGTGGCGTGATCAATACCGTTCAATAAAACAGTCGTATGAGCGTTATGGCAAAAACCTGGTGAACGAATTTCGCCGGCTTCAGGACAGCGGCCATATAGAGATAATGACCTGCGGCGCCACTCACAGCTACTTAGCTTTGCTTTCGCAAGACACCTCATGTCAGGCTCAGGTTAAACAGGCGGTATCATCGTATGAAAGACACTTTGGACGCAAGCCGCGCGGCATCTGGCTGCCCGAATGCGCCTACAGGCCGGCATACCCCTGGTCTCCGCCGGTTGAGGTGGAAGGATTAAAAGGTCCCTATAATCGCAAAGGTTTGGAGGAGTTCCTTTCAGAAAACGAATTGGAATATTTTGTCGTCGATTCAGCCACGTTAAAAGGCGGCAAAGCGATTGGCGTGTATGTCGACCGGTTCGAGGCGTTGAAAACGCTCTGGGGACAGTTCGAAAAAGAGTTTAAACCCCGTGAGGAAGAACCTGAAAAGACTCCCCAGGAGGTTTATATCGCCGGTTCACGCGAGGGGCGCGCGCCGGTGGCAGTATTCACCCGCGACCCGGAAACAGGTTTGCAGGTTTGGTCAGGCGAATGGGGCTATCCCGGGGATGGCAACTATCTCGATTTCCACAAAAAACGTTTCCCCGGCGGACATCGCTACTGGAAAATCACCTCTCCCAAAGCCGACTTGGCCGATAAGGAAATCTACAACCCTGAATATGCCCTGGCAAGGATACCGGAAAATGCAAGTCACTTTGCCGAGATGATTAAGAACATTCTGGGCAATTATCGTAAAGAGAACGGCAAACCCGGTATAGTCTGCGCTCCCTATGATGCTGAACTGTTCGGGCACTGGTGGTTCGAGGGGCCATTATTCATCAAAGAGGTCATAAAAAAGCTTGCTAAAGAGCCGGAATACGACAGTCTCACCTGTTCGGCTTATAAGGATATCGCCAATCCCAACAAAGTAATCAGCCTGCCTGAAGGCTCATGGGGCGAGGGCGGTTATCACTATATCTGGCTGAATGAAAACACAAGCTGGACCTGGAAACATATCTACGAGTTTGAAATCCAGATGCAGGAAATCGCCAATAAGTGCCTTGAATCAAACAACCCGGAACTCATCGATATCGGCAAACAGGCCGCTCGTGAATTCATGTTGTTGTCGGCCTCCGATTGGCAATTTCTAATCTCGACCTGGGCGGCGCGTGATTACGCCGAGCTCAGACTCGACCGGCATTTCAATTACTTTAGAAAGCTGGTTGAGATGATTGAAAATTATAACGACAGTCTCTCCGCCGGCGAAGCGGAATTCCTGCAGGATTTAAAAATACAGGACGACCTGTTCCCGGATATCGACCTGGAATGGTTTGCCCGGGTGGAGTTTCCGTAGGTTGTTTACGTGCACCTGTAATTCATAAACGGTGAAATAATCTTCGTGGGCGGCACACGTCCCCGTGTGCCCCTTTGTGATATTAGTAACCCATGAAAAAAACTGTAATTTCCTAAAAATAATCCTTGACATTTTCTGAAAACATCCTAAAATAGCGAAGATTTTTGACCGGATATCTGGAGATTTGAAAACAGAAAGAATGAGACTGCGACAGAAACAGATAAAATCAAAACAGCCATTGTTAAGAAATTTCAGGTTATTGGATGAACCTCTCCCCCGGCAGTATTGTCGGGGTTTTTTGTATCATGAAGGAAATCTCGACGATCTTCTTCGAGGGGTCGATTCAATGGCTTTGGGTAAAGCCATTTTCCCCGGCATTATTGTCGGGGATTTTTTTTGCCCGGAATGTTCACTAATCCCATTAACAACTAAAAAAAGGAGAAATGATGAGACACAAAGAGGTGCTCAACGGACACATGAAAGATTTGACCTGCATCCGGGCCATAGCGCTTTCGGCTATCCGGAAATGGTTTGACGAGAACGGTTATATCGAGGTCATCCCCCCGACTCTGACCGGGGCAACAGGCTCCTGCGAGTGGTTTCCCAACGCCATCGGTATTGAGATGGTTGACGAGTTGGGCAACCCGCGCCAGGTTTTTCTCCGCCAGACAGCCCAGCTTCATCTTGAGCCGATGACCGTGGTTCATAACCGGGTTTATACTATCGGCCAGTCATATCGCTATGAGCGCCAGGTAACCAGCCGTCACCTCTGGGGATTTACACTGATCGAATTCGAGGGGCGTGATTTCGGGCTGGATGGACTTATGGACCAACTTGAGTCACTGTTTAAAACCTGCTTTCAGGCGGTATTAGACAAAAGCGGCAATGGCTGCCGGGCAAATCTTGCCAGTTATACCGACCGGCCTTTTTCGAGGCTTACCTATGAGGATGCCATCAATGTGCTGCGCGATAATGGCGTTACTATCCGTTATGGCGAGGATTTTACCAGCCATGATGAGCAGATACTGGTGAGCCTAACCGGCGGAGCGCCCCTGTTTCTCACTGAATATCCATCGGATCCCCGGCCCAGGCAAGGAGGCGTTATTAAATTTTTCTCAATGAAGCGCAAGAAGAATAATGGCAATGATTCTGGCTGCTGCAACGAACATTCCGAGGTCACCGATTGCTGTGACCTGCTTTTGCCGAATGTCGGCGAAACAGTTGGCGGCGCTGTTCGAGTCGGCAACCCTCAAACAATCAGAAAGCAGTTTAAAGAGTCATTGATGTATGAACATATTAAACAGATTGGCCTTGACCCGGAGAAGGAATTCAACTGGTATTTCGAGACGATTCTGGATGACAACACACAATCGGCGGGATGCGGAATCGGTTTCGAACGGCTAATACAATTTATAATGCAGGCTCAATCGATCAAGGATTGCATAGAATTTCCACGGAGTCCTGATTTTGTGACACCTTGAGGTATTACGTGGGCGGCATTATGTTGATTACATAATACATCCAAAGCAAAAAGGCGGCTCGTATTGAGCCGCCTGATGCCATGGTTACAAACAGAGGAATTTTATATATTAATCTTTAACTTTACTTACAGTGATACCCCAGTTGATCGGGTCTCTGGGTTTGGCGGCATTCCAATCGTTGAACGAGTGCGAGCCATCGGTGATATAATAGACTTCATAAGTTCCCGGGTCGAGGATAATCTCATCATTAAATAAACGATTTTTACGGGCTCCGCCGGCCGGTTCGGTGTTGCGCCAGTTCATTTCCCAGACAGCTCTGTCGGTGCGGTCATCGACAATCCAGCCGTAATCGTACATCTCATCGCGGTCTCCCTCGCCGATGGCATAGATATGAACGCGGGTTTGCTTATCGAGAGTAAATTTATCACGCTGTTTTTCATGATCACGCACCATTACCATTTTCACCAGGATATCTGAATTCTGTGTAATATCAGTTCTGGAGAGCTTTTTAAGATCGCCTTTTTTGAAACCCGAACCTGGATATATTGCCAGACCCCAGGCATCCGGATCGAATGGCGGGGAATCGTTCCAGTCACGGTAGGAGTGTGAATCGTCCGTCATATAATAGGCGATATATTCGCCTGCCGGAAAAGTTATGTCGCCGTCAAACAGCCTGTTTTTACGGGCGCCGCCGGCGTGTTCAGTATTGTGTTTGGTCATCTCCCAAACCATCTGACCGGTTGCGGCATCCTGTATCCAGCCGTAATCGGCAAACTCGCGTCCGCTGGAAGGATATTCCCCCAGGGCATAGATTCGCAGCGTGGTCTTTTTAGTCAGTTTAAATGGCTGGTCAAGAAAGCGGTCGTCACGTACGCTGGTTAAATCAATAAGCATCTCGCCCTTGCCCGGCGGTTCGAAAGTATGATACTTCGAGCGATCGAAATCTTTTGCCGGTAAAATCGTAATCCCCCAGTTTAGCGGATCATATGGCGGGTTGGCGTTAAATCCCTCATAGGAATGCGAATCATCAGTGACAAAGTACAGAAGATAGTCGCCTTTTTCCAGTTTGATTTCATCATCAAACATACGGTTTTTCTGATTTCCGCCTGCCTTCTCAACGTTCCAGCGGTCAATCTCCCAGACCCGTTCACGAGTATCGGCCTTGATTATCCAGCCATAGTCGACCGGCGAGCGATACCCTTTGGGAAATTCAAAAATTGAGTAAATCCGGAGACTCATCGGCTTATCAAGAGTAAAACCCTCCTGAATATACTCAGAATCGCCGAGCTTATTGTATCTTGACAACGCTCCGGGCAAATCACCGGTGACATCAAACTGCTTGACATCATCACCGGATATTTCGTCGGATGAGAGTTTGACATAACATTCATCAAGATAATCTTCAAATTCATCATCCCGATCCCGGTTGAAAATATCACCCAGAATCTCGAAAAAATCACCGGTGCCGCGAATTGATATGTTCGAAAACATATAGCTGCCGGAATACATATAAAGCTCATATTTGCCTTTTTCAAAATCAATATCAGCTTCCTCTTTGCGCAATACACGAATCCGGCGGACTTTATCTGTATGTCTATCTTTCATTACCCATACAGGTTGGCGGGTCTCATGATCGATTATCCAGGCGTATACATTCAAATCATCACGATATCGCAATTTCATCCCTACCGCTTCAATATTGATATTGCCTGATTTTTTTAACTCAAAACCAATAACCTCGATATCATCAAGATCCGGTTTTTCGATGATTACCAGTGTTTCTGCACAGGCAGGCAGACTCACCATTATCATAGCCAAAAAAGCTGTAATTGCCGCTATTTTTTTCTTTGATTGCTTCTTCATGACCTCATCTCCCGTTGAGGTTTGCATTTATTATCTTTGCCTATACTAACATACGAAAACTGATGATAATTTGTTGCGCTTTTTATGTTTGTACTCGGTTTAATGAATAATACTCCAGCGCTTGTTAATGAACGCCCAGCGAAATCGCCTCAAGCCTATGTGTATCAAGAGATTATTCTGTTCCATATAAATTCTCCTGAATGAGAAGGTGACAATGCCTGATTGCTGATAGTTAATAAGTCCGACTCTGAAAATTCCTTGTCAATGCCCATATTACATAATATACTTAGCCGCTGGTAAGATTAATTTAATAAAGGAGCATGAAATGGTTGAATTATTAATAAAATGGATTGAAAAAATAGGTATAACTGGAGATTGGGCTATCTATGTGAGTACGGCCCTAAGCGCTGTTATTGTTTTACTCTTAGCCTGGCTGTCAAATATTGTTGCCAGGAAGATTATAATGAGAGTATTAAACACAATCATCCAAAAAAGCCAGACTAAATGGGATGATTACCTGTTAAAGCACAGAGTGTTCCAATGTCTGTCGCATCTGGCGCCGGCCTTGGTCATCTATGCGTTTGCCGGAGTCTTTCCTCAGGCGGAAGTATTCATACAAAAGCTGTGTATGGCGTACATGATCATTATTGCCCTGTTGGTTGTAAATTCGTCTTTAAACGTGGTGGTTGATATTTACAGGACATTTGAAATATCGAAACAACGACCTATCAAGGGTTATGTCCAGGTTGCTCAAATTTTCCTTTATGTTATCGCCGGGATTTTTGTCATCGCCACCCTGATAGGGAAATCGCCGTGGTACTTCTTAAGCGGGCTCGGCGCTTTAACGGCTGTGCTCTTGCTGGTGTTTAGGGATTCCATCCTCGGGCTGGTGACCAGCATCCAGCTTTCCACTAACAACATGGTGCAAATTGGCGACTGGATCGAGATGCCCAAATATGGCGCCGACGGCGACGTCATCGATGTTTCGCTCAACACGGTGAAAGTCCAGAACTTTGACAAGACCATTACGACTATTCCCACTTATGCTCTGATGTCCGATTCATTCAAGAACTGGCGAGGCATGTCGGAATCCGGGGGACGGCGAATCAAGCGGGCGATCAATATCGATATGAATAGCGTCAGGTTCTGCACAGAGGAAATGCTCGACCGGTTCGAAAAATATCAGTCAATCACCGATTATGTTAAACAAAAGCGAAAAGCGATTGTCGAGTTCAACAAGAAGCATAATATCGACACATCACTGCTGATAAACGGCAGGAATATGACCAACCTCGGTACCTTCCGCGCTTACATCATCGCCTATTTGCGAAACCATCCGAAAATTCATAACGATATGACCTTTCTGGTGCGCTATCTCTCCCCTGCCAAAGATGGCATGCCGATTGAGATTTATGTGTTTTCAAACGACCAGGTCTGGGCTAATTACGAGGCGATCCAGGCCGATATTTTCGACCATATACTGGCTGTTTTACCGGAATTTGACCTGCGTGTATTCCAGAACCCAACCGGCAGTGATTTTAAAAAGCTTGCTGAAACGACAAAGGGCGTATAGCTTTTGTTTAATCGAGCCGTCGGGAACCCTTTCCCGACGGAGGGCTCGCATGTTGGCAGGAAAGGCTATACAGCTTTGTGGGCGGCACACGTCCCCGTGTGCCCCTCTTCTCAATTGATAAGAACGGGCAGAGCAGTCCGCCCATGGCGGATGCCGCGCACGTAGTGTCAAGCATTATTTTCCACAAAAACCATGATATTATAAAACTACTTCAACACTTTTTAGAAAAGAGCTTGCCGGATGGATGATCATGCAGTATTATAGTTTTTCAAAACGGAGGAAACTTGAACGTTCTGGTTACTTTTGTATTGCTGGCAACATCCTGGACATACCCCCGGGTCGACTCGGATATACAGACTTACTCACAATCAGCGGCTACAGTCGATAATGTTGTCGCCGGGTATATAAATCCGGCCGGCCTGGCCCCGCGGTTTGCCATGGGTCTGAGGTATATGCACGCTTTCACCGATTCGTCATTTAAAGGCGATGATGGTTTTATACTTGCGTCCAAGGGAAATTGTGTTTCCATTCAGTGGCTGAAACATACCAATGGGGTTTTCCGACGGAAATACACTCTGGCGGCCGGTAAAAGAATGGCGCCAAACTTTTACTGGGGAATATCCTATGCCTGGTTCGGCGGATCGGATATGTACAGCAAAAAGAAGGTCTGGAAAACAGGCTTCCAATATCATCTAAAAAACAATTTCTCATTTGGTCTTGTAATTGATGATATCAACCGCCCTAAATTCGGCGATATTCAAACTGAAAGATTTTATACTCTGGGCACAGCTTTCTTTTCCGATCAAAAGAAAATCACTTTCTCAACAGACGCTTATTTCGAAGAGAAAAGCTGGCTTGATGACGCAGAGGCGATGTTCAGACTTGAATTTAGACCATCAAAATCTATAATACTTGTCGGCGATTACCGAACCGAGGGTTTCTTTAAAATTGGCCTGGCATATTTGCTTGGGTATGTCGATGTAGGCATCAGTTCAAGGTTCTATGAGAACGACTATCTTGGAGGTAATTTCTATTATAACCAGGGACCAATGGCCGGGGCAAAATAATTTTTCTTATTATAAAATTTATATCACCAATAAATTCATTGCGGAGTCGGGAACCTCATACGAGTCGCACGACCCTTCCCGAAGTTTTACATTAGCAGAAATGGTCATGCGACCCGTACTGAGTTCCTACCAGCCCAATTAAACTCACCACCGCTAATAGGCGGCTCTTTCCAGAGCCGCTGCAGGACTGGAGAACGGAGTTCTTTATTCAAATCCTGCCTGTTATATAAGAGCTGTAGAGTTAGAAAATTCCGCTGTATATGATTACGATATTAAAATACAGGTGAACTCTAAGAAATCAGGGCAACTTTCCTCAGGATATTACTTGACTTTATACTATAAAATATACATAATATAATATGCAAGTTTTTGATAATTAAATTCGGACTGCAATTTGAAGTAACATTTGAAAGATAAAATCAGAAAATCATAAAACTTAGAAAAGGATGTGTATGTATTCCTGCAAAACCCTGATCGGGGATGGGGCATGATTATTCTGGCATTATTGCTCCTGGCCGCCGGTACTATTGCAGTGGTCCGCAGACACGGGGTATATGCTATAGATAGATAATTTTGGATGGAAAAAACTGATCACAAGGAGTAGGACAATGAAAAATAATGTGATAAAATGCTTATTTATGATTCTACTTTTGGGGGCCGTATCAGCATCAGCTCAGCAATGGC
>Ga0114922_10001726_pt1 | contig 20688 bp, 10 predicted proteins | sample AartaG_FD_100975 | JGI IMG/M metagenome (GOLD analysis project Ga0114922, IMG submission 100975) | Deep subsurface microbial communities from Aarhus Bay to uncover new lineages of life (NeLLi) - Aarhus_00045 metaG | ecosystem: Environmental > Aquatic > Marine > Oceanic > Sediment | place...
GACACCAGATGTTGGAAACTGTTACATTACAAACACTTAGAACTTCGGCGCCCGTAGCTCAATTGGATAGAGTCGCGGACTTCGAATCCGAAGGTTGCAGGTTCGAGTCCTGCCGGGCGCGTTCAAAAATGCGGTTTTTCAGGGGAAGCTGACGAGAGCTTGCTTTCTGCTTGTTTTTCTGATCCAAATTTGGTCGAAATCATATCTGTTTGGCCGGAACTACCGGAGCATATCAAAGCGGCAATGAAGGCCCTGATTCAGTCGCATGGGGGGGTAGCATGAAAGCCGTGGGGCTAATTAGATTTTTGAAGGGCACAACAGACGTCAAAGCAGGGATGCCGGGCTGTGCGAATTATGACCGCCTTAGCGGTGACTGTCTGCTTGGCAAAAAGTGTAAGGTCGAACAGGGCAAGCGATGTTCGTATTTTGAGCGGGCCGTACTGCCGACCGGTGATGATAGCATCCGTCAAAAGTACGAGGACTTGACCGGCGTATACGTCAAAGGCATAGCTGCGAACCTTTGCGGCGACTGTAGAGCGAGGATACCGCCCGGACGTAGATATTGCGACAATTGCAGACGGAAACGCCGACAGGCGACTTATCGCAGAAACAGGGATAAACGAAATGTATCATGCGCAACAGTTAAGTAAAACTGCTATCAAAATTCGGCACTCTAAGGTATGTTTCAAGGTATTCTGTGAAACGAAAATTAAAATACGTGGTTTTGCCCTCATATTGACTTTTGGGTGCTTAACTGTGGCGCGGGGCGGTATTAGTTTTCTGGTTTGGCCGGAACTGCCGGAGCATATCAAAGCCGCTGTCAGGTCACTAATCCAAACATGTACTTGGGAGAAGAAGTAGATGCACGATATTCGAAGACGACTCAACAAAGCCGAAAATACACTTGAGTGGTACAGACAGCCAAATCCCCGTCTCAAAACTGATACCAGAATAACACTTGGAGCGGTCGACGGGAACTGAAATAAGAAAAACCTCGCATGTCAAAAGGAAAAATCACTGGGATTAACTGGATATTGACTCCGGACAAGTTTCTCTCCTTGGAAGAAGCAAAAAAGTTACTCGAAACAGCAAGAGAAAGGGCTGAGATGACAAATAGCCAAGGACACAAAGTCCCGGTTAGGGACTATTTCATCATAGATCTGGCCTTATCAACTGGGCTAAGAGTTATGGAAATCGCTCAACTGAGTTGCGGTGATGTCTTCATCCAAGACGCTGTCTACTCGCTTCTTGTAAGAAAGGGGAAGGGTGGAAAGCAAAGGCTTGTACGATTTAATGGTTCTTTCAATAAGCATTATAAGAAATATATCTTCTGGAAACAAACGATCGGAGAACCGACAGGCCCAGTTGATCCACTGATGTTATCCAGCAATACTGGCTCATATATGAGCACGCGGGCCATTGAGAAGGCCTTTAAGCGAACCGCAGCCAGAGCGGGCCTGTCTTCACATTATTCTATTCACTGTTTGAGACATACTTATGCATGTCAGCTCTATAAAGCCAGTGGCTATAACTTGCGCTTAGTGCAAAAGCAATTGGGCCACTCCAGCATTCGAACCACAGAGGTATACGCAGACGTGATGGAGCCTGATACACAGAAAGCCCTGGAAAAACTGTATATGTGAGCAAGAATTCTTGATGTTAGGGCAAAGGATTAGCCGGAAAATCCAAGGCGCGAGTTGCAATATCGCATGGAAAGTAAGGTGGAAACGTCCAGATTTCGCACAAATTCTGAACCTTATGAATCAATAGGCATAATAAATAAAGCAACTTTGTTGTGTTAAGAGAAATTATATCCTCTGGAACGGATTGTTTGTACTCACACCCCTTTTTCCTAGATCTCATGCACCAATCGGTCTACTATAAAGTTTTACATTTTTTTCACTGGCTCCTAATCTCTCATTTATCTCTACAGGGGCTTTTTTCTTGACTTTTCAAATAAAATTGTTAATAATATGTTTATGTCATTTTAATTAATGCCCCTGTCCCTTATCCTTTCAAACATCTTAAGAAGGGGCATTTCTAATTAATTCCTATGAGTAAGATGTCGATAATATTCAGATATTATTTTGTTGTCAATTTCGTACAGCTCTTCGCCGATTCTTATGTGCTTTGTTGGTAGCTTTATTTGCACATGCTTTGCACCGGTACTGCAAGCCGTCTTTATGCAACCTGCATTTGGAGAAATCACTCTCGGATTTCCACCTTTTGCATCTGCAACATAGTTTTTGTTTAATCCCACCTACAACTCGATGACACTCCTCATATATATGATATTTTTTTTCCAGGTCCTTCCTCTCTTTAGCGTAATGCTCTCGTGTATATGTCCGCATGCACTCTTTGCAATGATACCTCAATCCGTCTTTGTATCTAGGTTCTTTGTAGAAATCACTCTCGGCCTTCCACCTTTTGCATCTGCAACATCGTTTTTGTTTCACTCCGTCTTCAACTCGATGACACTCCTCATATATATAATATTTTTTTTTCAGGCCCTTCCCCTCTTTTGTGTTATGCTCTCGTGCATATGTCCGCCTGCAGTCTTTACAAGCATAATTCAATCCATCTTTACTGTATCGGAATTTGCCAAACTTACTCTCGTCTTTCCACTTTTTGCATTTAGAACAGCGTTTCTGCTTCATGCCGTCATTGGTCCGATGGCTCTCCTCATATCTTAAGTATCTTCTAAAGTGCTTCGAGTTTTCCAAGTAGCGTTTTCGAGCATAGTTGCGACTGCACTTTTTGCACCACACACAAAACCCATCCTTGCGGCTTCGATTCTTACGAAACTCACTCTCGTCTTTCAACTCTTTACATTTGCCGCATCGCTTCTGCTTAACACCTCTGGCAACACGATGAAGGTCTTTGTAGTTGTTGTATTTTTTTATAGGACTTCTTTTTTGTTCGGAACGCTCTCGTGCATATATCCGCCAACAATCTTTGCACCACACACTTAATTTGTCCTTGCGGATAGGATTTTTATTAAACTCACTCTTGTCTTTCAACTCTTTACATTTGCTGCATCGTTTCATCTTCGCCTATTGGTCTATGTTTTACTACTAATTCCAGACAGCCAAATAGGCCAGCAGGAATTTTACATCTTTCCTTTTCGCTTTATTTTCTTTAGACCCAATTTCACTATTCTCCTTCGTGTCGCCAGTACTGTTCTTCCAATCTGGTCGGCTATTTGTCGTGCCGTTCTACTGGGATATAGTTTTCTTAGTAGGTCCAACTCTTTCTTTGACCAGATACGCTTTCCTTTGTTAATTCCTAATTTGTGAGCTCTTACCATTACCGCCCGGACAGTCCGACCAAGTTGTTTCGCTATGTCTCGTATGCTATTATTTGGGTATAGCTTCTTAAGGAGAGTATCCTCTTTTATTGACCATACCGGAGCTCTTCCGATCTTTTTAATACCGAGGAGAGATGCTATTTTTTGCACCGACTGCAAAGGCCGCCCAAGTTTATCAGCTATGCTTTGCGTGTTTTCAGTCGGGTAAAGTTTCTTGAGCAGTTTGACTTCATTAGCTGACCAGCGACGCTGTTCTCTTGTTTTAATCCCAATGGTGTATGCTTTTTGTCTCACCGCTGTCAAAGGCCTCCCAGTTTGCTCAGTTATTTCCCTTGCTCTCTCTTGCGGGAATAGTTTCTTTAACAGCTTAACCTCATCTTCTGACCATGCAATCCAGCTGTTTTTCCTGTTTTTGGCCTTCACCATACTTTGGATTCTATGAGATTTTGCACAAAAAGACAATGTTCAGCTTGGGTAGGGAGATTGTGAGAAAAGAACACCACTCTTTGTTGTTGTAATTTGCGAAATGGCCATATTGCATCTATTCGACCATAGATTTTCAGAAGCATTCCTCCATTGTTACAGTTCGTGGGAAGTTAGATTTACAGAATCTTTCTATTCTGCAAAAATACTGCAAGGTCATTCATATTTCTTACGGAGAACTAAACCGCTTCGCGGTGGTACCCGGGTTACCATACTGATACAGGGAGATATTCAGGTAAGAACTATTTGTAGTACGTAAAGGTGTAGAATTCACACCTTTTCTGAAGGTTTTGAGGTAGGGGATTAGGATTAGATGATTTGGATCAAGGAAGCACGTAACAAATGCTTGTCTTATAGATCTTTGTCCAATAACAGCTTCGGCTTGCTCCCTAACGATATTATGCGGCCAGCACCAGCCTCTGGGCCGGAAGGCCCTCGAGCTTCGCATGGGAACGCTGTCAAATCCTCTTTGATTTACCCGGGATAACCGTTCGATGGAGAAACTCTGAAAGGTTTTTCAACTTTGTCCTCTCAGGATAGCCCCCACAACGGTCCACAGATTAGTAAACCATCCCCAATTGCTCAAGAGCTACCTGAGTGTACTTCCTCTCGGGAGAATCTTAATGCTTGTAAGAAACCTTTTTTTTTGCTATAGCCATCTTTATCTGGCCAAATGCCTGCTTCATAATCGGGCGCATTTTTTTGGCTTTCGTAAGTGCGTTTTCGTTGGATAAAGATTGCCTCCTGGATCAACTGGCGATTGGTACTGATTAGGTCTGCCAGAATGCCCAGCACAGTCATCAGGAAAGAAAGAATAAGTAGGATGGCCGCCAGGATCAGGGACTGGATATGGCCGGAACTGTCACGAAACAAATAATAATACATAAATCGCAGGCACAGGGCCAATCCCAGAGAGGCCGGCAGGACCGCGCAATAGAGGAAGATGCGGAGAGGCTTGTAAGTAACATAGGCGCGCAGAATAATCGACGCAGATCGCCAAACATACCGAGAGACTGAGGAAATCAGACGCGATTCCCGGGTCCTGGGATTGACCTGTATTGGGATATGTCCGATCCGCATGTTCATATGTCCTGCCTGGATAATAGTCTCCAGTGTGTAGGTATAATTGTTGAAGATATGCAGGCGCATGGCAGCTTCGGCAGAGTAGGCCCGGAATCCGCTGGTGACATCCGGGATATTGGTACCCGAGAACTGCCTGACCACGCGGCTACCCACACGTTGCAGGAACTTCTTAAGGCGTGAGAAGTGCTCGATCTCTTCAATGGGCCGTGTCCCGACCACAATATCCATCCGGCCAGCAGCAATAGGAGCTATCAAATCCTTGATACAGCCAGCGCCATACTGATTGTCCCCATCGGTGTTAACTATAATATCCGCTCCCAACTCCAGGCAACGGGCGATCCCTGCCAGGAATGCCTTTGCTAATCCCTGATTTTCCCCGAGGCTGTGAATATGATGCACACCCAGATTCCGGGCGACTGCCACAGTATTGTCGGTGCTGCCGTCGTCTATAACCAGGTATTCTATTTCGTCCACACCGGGAAAGTGCCGGGGCAGATCCCGAATCACCTGTGGCAAGGTTCTCTCTTCATTATAGCAGGGAATTTGAATAATCAGCTTCATAAGAAATACATTTTGGGACGGGTTAAATCAAACAGATAGCATGGTGTATTACCCCAATAACAGAAGTCTTCATCACCGGGCTGTGCAGGATTGCCATAGTATTCATAGTGGTAAAACCTTTTTAGCTTGTTAATCAGGTCCACACGGTAGCGGCGGTGTTTCTCCCAGTGAAGAATCTCGTCGTCGCTCTGGTCATTGTCATTAAGCTTACGTCGTAGCTTCCGAGCGTCCATGGACGTAAAGACTGTGTGGATTTCGAACAGCGGGTTATAGGGCTGGTCGCGCCGCGGTTCTTCACGTTCCGGGACAAAGTAATAGTGAAAACGGCCGGTTTTGGCTTGCTTTTGGATTTCGTCGACCGTTTTATCAACGATGTAAACTATCGGGGCTGACTCCGCCCAATGGGGATTATGATACCAGGCATTGGCTACTACCATCTCCCTGTCCAGATACCATGCATATTCCGGTCGGTAGAAAGGGGCCTTGGCTTTGGACTGCCGGATCATAAAATTCTTGAAGGTCAACAATGCCTTATCCGGGGGTATCTCCCGATTCAAGCGTTTGAAGAGGTTGATCGTATGCGGGGCCTGCCAGCGCACGGCCCGATAGGCCGCAAGTCCCTGATTACAATATATCACGACTACGATAACCAAAATGGCAACTATTAATCGACCCAGCCAGCGATTGAGCATGTAGAAGAGATCCCCTATTATCAACACACCCAAAGCAGCTCCCACCGCCACAAAAACGACAAGGGGTCTTTGCCAGTACTGATGCCTCCAGATCAGCCCCTTAAAGGTAAGCAAAAACAGCAATCCCGGCAGCAGGAAAAACCATATACAATTAAAAGGCCGGGGAATCCGAACAGGCCAGACCGGTGATTTCACCTGGATATTAAATATCCGCAATAAGGCAATGATATGGGCGATAAGCCAATAGATCAGATATGCAGTTAATAGAAACAGAACCGGAACAGTGAAATTTGTCTTGGCATACTCTGCGTTCCTGGCCAGCCAGGCTCTCCATGAAAATGAGGGGCGTTCTCCCTCTCGGACACGCCATTTAAAAAGGACCTTTATAAGGCCCCAGGCCGTATCCGCTCGTTCGCTTTTGAGTTCTACCGGGGACTTTGTGGCAGCTTCCACCTGTATATTGCTGCGAAAGCCGCAGGCCATGACATAGAAGTTCAAAGCCAGACTCATAAACGGGGCCAGAACCAGAACGGCCAGGATTCCCGCCTGGAGCTTCCACCGTATCAGACAGCTCACCACATAGTGCAGACCGATGGCAAAGGCATAAAACACACCTACCCAGCTCAATTGTACCACCAGGAACAGAGCGACAGCCAATTCGAGTATGTACCGCCTCCTGGGCCTGGAAGCACTTTGCAGCCGGCCGATTAATAGCAGGTAGCGCCACAACGCCCACAGTCCTGCAAGGACCAACAATGAGTCAAAGCCGAAATAGGCTGAGATGGGTAGTATAACCAGCAGCAGACCGGATAGCAGCGCACAACCACACCCGTATAACTTCCGCAGCAGAAGCAATATCAATAGCAAAACCGGCACGGACAGGACCAAGTCGAACAGGCGAATCTGCCATTCTTCGGCGCCGAACAGCAACATGCCAAAAGCAGTAATCAACGTCATAAGCGACGGGTGGCTGACATAGCGCTGGGGATGAGCTGTCGGCGGGTCCCCTACTGCCAGGGTATGGTACCCCCTGGTATAGCCCAGGCCGTATTTGACATGGCTTCTTGCGGCCCAGGCCCTGTTGGCATTGGCCCGGCTATGCATGCCGCAGTACGGCCGGTTTATGAACAGCCCCTTGTACGATGCCGGCTTAATAGAAAAATCGAATACGCGTGTAAGAATCAAAATCAGGATTACACCAAGGGCAAACATCCGGAAATACTTCTCACACAGACCTAACTGTTTATCCGCCTTTATTGGCCTGTTTTATTGCCGACGATACGCTATACGCAAAACGCTGTCTTTTATGGATTCGTTCACCGCTGTCAGTTTTTTAATATATGTTCTGGCAGGCCGGGATTAACTATTTAGAAAGATGATCACCTGAAACGAGGGCTGTCTAATGTAAAACTTACATTTTTTGGCTATTTTGATTCGTTAAACTTGAACTGCTTCCTGAAGAAATTAACATTTTTGCAGCCGCACTTCTCAATAAGATCAAGGAACTTCTTTATGTGCTCTTGTATATTTTCTGAATCAATCAAAGCAAGTTTCCACTGCGCATGAGCGGCAAAAGGATACAGCTCCATAGCTTCACAGCCCTCTGCAAACGCATTAAAACCTTCCTTCGTTCTTTGCTTGCCGGAGAGAAAGGGATGAACCTGTTTTAAGTATATTTTAAGCTTTTGTATCACCTTAGGATCACTTCCCTGGTAGGCTCTCCAATAAAAAGGATCACGCCGTCTGCATTCAGCATACATCTGCATCGCCATATCTTTGAAGTCAGCTTTGTCTTTTCTCATCATCATGTACGACAAGCCCTTCTCATAGTATGCTAAACTGCAGTTAGGATGCTCAGCTATCATCCTATCATATACTTCTATAGCTTTCTCATAATCCCCTTGACCATGGAATTTGATTCCCTTGTCGATTGCCTGGGTGGTCTTGCTATTCAGTTCATTCCTAAGACTTTTATACTTGTTGAGTTCGGCTCGATGGCTTTTACCTACAGTTAGACTGCCCAATAAGAAATACGTATCTGCATAGGCTGTCTCGCCACGGGCTGCATGTAAATGTGCATGAGCGAATAAAATCGATGAATCCTTGGGAGCCATCTCTAATGCTGCACGCCAATAGTTTTCGCTCTGATATGTTAGTTTCGAAAGGTCAATCTTCGTTTCTTCTTTGATAACCTGTAGTGCTTGTCCGAACTTTACTGCACCTTCAAACTTGGGGTTCATAGCAGCCAAATAATCGGCGTATTCTCTTATGGCCTGATGACTTGATTCACTGAGAGTTTCTAATTCTTTATACTCTGCAAATGAGACAGAGCAAACTGCGCAAACCAATAATATTATAACATGCTTCTTCATTTGTTTCTTTTATCCAAATTCATGATATAAATCTCAGGAGTTCCTCTTATAAATGACGTAAAAGCTATCTTTTTTCCATCAGGTGACCAGCAAGGTTTTTTATCCTGTGAGGAGTTGCTTGTTAATCTTTCCTGTTTACTGCCGTCGGCGTTCATGACATAAATCTCAGAATTGCCATCTCTTTCTGTAACAAAAGCAATTTTTTTCCCATCAGGTGACCAGTGAGGCATCCCATCATAAAATGGATTGTTTGTTAATCTCTTCTGTCCACTCCCATCAGTGTTCATAACATAAATATCAAAATTAGCTTCTCTTAGTGAAACAAAAGCAATTTTTTTCCCATCAGGTGACCAGGAAGGTGACGAATCATCAGCAGAATCATCCGTCAATCTTTTATGTTCACTACCATCGGCGTTCATAATATAAATATCACGTTTTAAGTATTTACCTGACTCAAAAGCTATCTTTTTTCCATCAGGTGACCAGCAAGGAACCGAATCATCAGTAGAATTGTTTGTCAATCTTTTATGTTCACTACCATTGGCGTTCATAATATAAATTTCACCCTTTCCGTATAAGCCTGATTGAAAAGCTATCTTTGTTCCATCAGGCGACCAGCATGGATTCAAATATATACCAGGATTGTTTGTTAATTTCCTCTTATTTTTTCCATCGGCACTCATAACATAAATATCGTGATTCCTTTCTTTATCTGATCCCATAAAAGCTATCTTTCGTCCATCAGGTGACCAGTATGGACTCATACTTTCAAGCTGGTTACTTCTCAACCTTGTCAACTCAAAGGGATTTTTTTTACTCTGCCGTATCAGTGGTACATACCACTCCGGCCTCTTTGGCCTTTGGGCCGAATCGAGTGATGTACGCCAAGCCTCGTCAGTAAGGCGATTACTCATTGTTTGCTTAAACTCATAGTAGCTGAGCACAGGCCCTATTGTTAAGAGAGTCTTACCATTAGACACCGGGCAGGCAACTATAATCAAATCAATATCGCCAACGGCCTGGGTGATACCATCTACTGCATTGGTCTCACTAGGGCTTGCATAGGTAGTGAGGATCGTTGCAAGGTTTTTGTTTGGTACACCAGGAAGGACCCTATCCAATATAGCGTATGGAAACTTTTCAAAAAAATCACGGTTTTCAGATGAGAGAGGTTTATCAGTTAGTTGTTTGGAAACAATATCCAGTGTTTGTTGTAATAGCTTCTCAAATTCAGCAAATCGCCCACGAGCTTTTGGGGTTAACATTTTGAGATTATCCAAACCTTTAGATGTCATCCGTGTCAATGATAATAATCGTCCCCAGAAAAATGGATTCGGCTCAACATAACCAATAGGTGCAGGTGGTGGAACAGGTTCTACACCGAAGGCAACGGGTTGTTGCTCAGCGGGAATGTAATAGCGAACTACATCATCTTGTAATTGTACCCATGAAGCAAGAGTGGTATTAAGTTGTCGTCTGTTCCAGGCTTGTGTACGCACAAACTTCGGGTACCCCTCCGGCAGTTCCTGAAATAGGACTTGCGTACAATATAACCAGGACCAGTATAGGTTGGCTTGCCACTTAATGTGGCTCAAAGAATTAATTTCGTCCTTCAATTTATTAAGCGGGAAACCATATCTTTCGTGGTCTGCATTTCCTTCATTAGCCAGAATATTCATGGCATCATTTGAACCGAGCAGTGCCATCAGATCGAGCCCCCGCACAAAGGAACGGTTATCACCTTTATAGACAGCGAACGGCTGACTTTTAGGGTCACTGCTTTTAAAATAAAAATCTGAAATGTCTGATTTTTCAATATCCTTAAGCGTCTCATTAAGAAGAACATGATACAGATAAAGACCCGTATCAGCGGTTATAAATGCGGGAATTCTTGATTTGGTGAGGGTAATGTATATGATGTCAAAATCGCGACTGGAAAACTCAGAGTAAACTCCTGGCTCCAGGACAGCAAAACCATTTTGTCGAATTAAATCTGAAATGTCATTCAGGTCGATAACCTGACCGACATCATTGAAATTTACTATATCACTTATATCCAGCGGCAATTGATAACTGGTAGCGTCAGGTTCGATATCTACTTGATATGACTCATAGTATTTAGAAAAAGTAATTTTCTCTTGTCTTTTGATGATACAGAAACAAACGATCACACCGATAATCAGCGCAATAATAACCGCTCTCACTTTCACAGCTATATTCCTTCGATTAATGAACCTATATGTATTCTATTATACTTTGTTCCTGTAAAATTCTCAAGTCTCAATAAACCTCATCAACAGTTGTTCCTTCCATATATTGAACCATTTTTCCAACCTTCCCAGTAATCGGGTCAAAGGGCACTATCATGTATCTGCCATACTCTGCTCCTTTTTTCTCAAATCCGAGTGTTAGATAGGGTGCATAGTCAGGTCCCGGCATTTCAGCGACTCTCCAAAAATTATAAGCATATCTATATCCTGCTTTTGCAAATATCCTCCCCTCAACACCAGTTACGGATGATTGCGTCCACTCCGCAAGATCCTCTAGACGTTCAGACAGAAAACCACCTAAATCGCAATGCCTGAAGTGGAAGATAGCATTCTCTGTCATAGCTTGAAGAGCATTACAGAAGTCTTCGACATCGTTCTCATGAATTTCTCCAGGTCCGCCTTCAGCACCTTGCCATTTCATTTCAGTACCAAATTCTAATCCATCACCCGTACGATGATCATAGAAGTAAACTTCAGTGACGTCAACTCCTGCCTCTTTTAATTCTGCTAATTTCTGTAATGCGTCACGTGGGGAGGTCATTTTATATACGTGCTCTCCATGATCATCGGCAAATTCTTGAAGAACACCTACCCAAATTTGAAGATTACCTTTTTCATCATATTTTTCATGTACCTGCGGATCATAGAAAGCGACTGTTACTAAACCACTTGGATCAATAAAATTCAGTGGATTATTCCCACAGTAAGCATACCAGTTAATCCCATTGTCGTAACCGACCGGATCGGTCTGTAAGAACCGGCCTATATATGGATTATAGTACCGGGCACGGTAATAGTAAAGCCCTGTTTCGTAATCGAACCTCCGGCCGGTGAACATGTAGGGATTGGCTTTGAAGTCGGGGTCCGAGGCCGCAACCTGGCCATAGGCGCTGTACTGGTAGCTCTGGCAGCTATTGCCGTACGAATCACTTAAGGCCACAACAGAGCCCGAACCATCGTAGTGATAGTAATAGATGGCGTTGCTATCTGCTACATCTATCATACAGACCAACTCATCAACGCGCGCACCGTGGATGTATTTGCTCGCCAGGTCGCCGTTGTCGTCGTATTCAGCGATAACGTTACCGCCGTCATATACGTAGGTGGTCGTATCGCCATCGACGTCCTTTTCTATGCGCCTGCCGGATGGGTCATACGTATAGGTTATCTCTTCCCAGCTTGCACCACCACCAGATGGAGGCGAACCTGTCCACTGGACATAGTCCACCCAGCCGCAATCGTAACCATCTTCATAACCCCCATCTTTGACATACTGCCAGATCAAAGAGTGAATACCGGAACCGGTCACACCGTATGTCTTCTGATGCCAGTCTTCCTCTTCATCAATATCGTACACTTCCTGCCCATCCACAAGAAACTGTAATTCGTCACCGGAATCGGATGAGACCTTCCACCAGAACGTTAACGTACCTTCACCTTCGACGGTAATTTCCATCTGAGAAACCTCATCATCTTCAATGTCGCCACTCTGGGCCGCATCCCCGCCATAATAAGTTATCGAGGACTGGGAGAACCAGTCTGCATCGCCGTCGGTCAGTACGGACAAAATCGTATCCAGCGCCTGCTGCAGGGATGAAGAAGGATTGGGATTATTATCCGTCCATTGCACATAATCCAGCCACGCAGTATCTTCTGTTGAAGAGCCGGTATTTTTATTGTATTTCCATTTGAGGGTATGCGTACCAAGACCTGATACGGTAAAGTAATCCTCCTGCCAGCCGACACCGCCCCAGGAAGTCTTCTCAAGATCGCCATCGATATAGAATTTAAGCGTATCGTAATCTGACGTTGCCTTCCACCAGAATCTAACAGTTCCATTACCATTGACCCTACCTTCTATCCAGGCAGACTCATTGACGTCGATCTGGCCGCACTCGGCTGAATCCATATCGTTTTGACCGCAGTAATCCGACGTTGTTGGGGCCCAGTTTGCGTCCCCTCCTGTCGTAAATTCGAAATCGAAGTTGTCCAAAGCTGTGTTAAGCGGCCCGTGAAAACCGCCGGAAGCATTGGCGGCCTCGATCAGGTGGTTCTCGGCGTCATAGGCGTATAAACAAGTGCCGTCAGAGATGAGATTGCCGTTATCATCGTAGTCGTACGAGATACTACCGACGGAGGTGTACTGGTTCAGCGTATTTGTTGTGTAATTCGTAGTCCCATCGTCGATGACGGAGGTGCGGTTGCCGGCATCATCGTAATCAAACTCGGTATCGCTGATCCAGTCATAGCTGGCTGGATAGTTGACATCCGTTACCTGATAGATATCGTCATAGGTGTAAATGTGCTGGTCAGAACCGTTGAACGTCATGCTCTGGCGGTTGCCAACCTTATCATACGTATAGGCGTACTTGTAATGCACTTCACCCGGGCCGGTCTGATTGTCAATACTTTTGAGCCGGCTGGACTCATCGTACTGGTACGAGATGGCCGTTCCGTTGACATAGCTGAGATTAGTCCGCTGTGAGCGCTTGTCATAGGTGTAGCTGGACAGGATAGTGCTGGAATCATCACGGATTTTAGTGGGCCGGCCGAGGTTATCATACTCATAAGTGATGTAGCTGTCGTCCGGATAGGTCAGTTTTGTCCGTTGACCTGCGGCGTTATATTCGTAGGAGACCTTCTTATTACCCGGGTACTCCACCTCGATGAGCCTTCCTGCTGTGTCATAGGTGTTTGTTATGGTGCCGGTATCATCGGTAGTCTCAAGCACTCGTCCGACAAGGTCGTATTTGTATATGATGGTATTGTCCGGCGTGTGCTTATGTGTTACACGGCCTAAATCATCATAAAAATACTTGATAATATCACCTGCGCGAGTTCTCATTTCCTGTATCTGTCTTAGCGGATTATAATTTGGCTCCGTGTAGGTATCATCTTCATAGATGGTCTTACTCAAGGCATTAAAGCCATTGTATTCGTATTCTGTAGCATTATCCTCGGCATCCGTGACCTTTATAAGCAGACCATTTGGATCATAGGTATTGGTGATAGTCGCATTGCCCAAGGCGTCAATTACCTTCCAGACCTTGCCATCGGGGTAATAACGTGTTTCGGTCACATTATTCTCGGCATCTTTTACCTTCCAGAGCCGTCCCAGGTTATCATAAGTGAACGTTGTAAGGTTGATACCGACATCGTTTCCATCTACGTACGGACCTTTGACGGTCTTCTTCTGCCCGATGTCGGTATATGTAATAGCCTGAAGGACAATAGTTTCATTCGGATCAGACTGCTTTACGAATATTAACCTGCCGTTATCATCGTATTCATAGGTCGTCTCGTAACTAAAAGGCGACGGAGAGGTAGTCTTTATAAGCCGGCGACAGACGTCGTACTGGCTCTGGGCGATATTGCCGAGCGGGTCTTTTACTGTAGCCACATTACCCACGCTGTCATAAGTGAATCCGGTCGTGATATTTAGATTGTCGTTGGGATCAGCATCATTGAAATCGACGATGGTCTTTTTCAGACCAGCACCGGCAGCAGCGGTATAGTATTCGAACTTAGTTACCATTTCTTCGGCGTCCGTTTTGGTTTCGATTTGACCGTCGGGGTAATAGGTAAAAGTCACAACAGGTCTATTAGCATCAGCTACGGGTCTATTCGGATCATACCATGGAACACCTTTGACCTGCTGATAGGTTATCTTCATCAGATTACCGACTTCGGTTCCATAGGTACCTATATCATCGTAGTCATATTCGTATGCAACATCATGCTCATTAGGATCGCTATGCTCCTTCTTGGCGACGAACCATCTACCGGCGGTGTTTTCATAAGAATCATAATCATTGCTCACACTCAAATTAGAATCGCCCGAACCGGCTATAACTATACTGTTTACATCGCTAACACGATTGTTTTCATCATAGCCTAATTCAGCAGATGTTCCCGTCTGACTAGTGATGCTTGTAAGTCTGAACAGGCCGTCATAGCCGTAAGTACTCCCACGGCCCAACTGGTCCTTGGTTTTAATCGCACGGCGGAATTCATTGTACCATGTCGCAGTAGAGAACCGGGCCGTATTATCGTTCGGATCCGTCTGCTCAGGTTCGAGCCTTTCAGAGCGGAAATAGGCGTGGAAGTGATCATAGCTATTGCCATCTGCAATTGTCTGTGTTTTAATCCGGCCTAAAGAATCATATACGTTCGTCAAAGCCGGATTAACCGCATCTATCGGGGTGTAAATCTCTGTTAACTGGCCGTCGTTCACATCGTGGTAATCGAAGGTGTAATCATTTCCATCCGGGCAGGTGTACTCAATGAGATTATCATCCACGTCATAGGTATAGTAAATATTTCTGCTGGCAGAGTCGGTAACGGTTGTAATATGGTCACCGGTATAGGTAAATGATAGTGTCCTGGAGGTCGTAGTACCGCCAATCTTGCTTGCCACCTGGGTAAGTTTACCGCTGGAATAGGTGAAATCGACTACATTGCCGTGTGCATCACTCCATTGTGAGAGGTTCCCGTCGCTATTAAAATCATAGAATATACCGCTGCCGTTCTTGAGCAGGAAGGTACCATCGGATTCGACAATGAGCTTGAGGTTCTTGCCGGTGGGCGCATTGTACATCCCGTTCGGGTCGTTGCAATCGGGAATTCTTGTGAATTCCATGGTTGAAGCGCCCTGCTTGATCGTCACAAGGTTGGTCTCCATCTGGTCCATCAGCCACGCCTCGCTCAGAGAGGCGATCATATTGTTGGATAGATCCGTAGAAGAGTCCTTAGACAGTACGTCGTTGATGACGAAGATGCTCACCATGTGGGGGGCTGCATCAATAGGCGAATCCTCGCCCAGGAACTGGAAGCTGTCGCTGGTAACCTTGGCCACGATATCGAAGTTATGTGTCCATCCCATTCCCAGAGGTCCATCTTCCAGACGGCGTTTGGAGCTGTATTGCCGGCTGAACGACAGGCCGAAGGGAAACCCTCCGTTATCGATAGTCAGGTCCGTAGCACCAATATTGAAAGCCCCTACGTCTGTATCACCCTGGCCCGGGTTGGGAACATAGCTTCTGTCGAAGACCTTTTGAGGACTCAATGGTGAACTTGCGCTGGCACCACTGCCGCCGCTATAGCCGCCCGAGATGATATAACTCGCTGTCAGGCAGTCAGCGGTCGATTGCGTAGCCTGGAATCCGATACCCGTGTAATCATCCAGGGCTAGGTCGCCATACTGCGGCAGGCGGACTGTGAAACCATCATCCACATATTCGGATACAAGGTCCTTCTCATCCTGGCTGTAGTTCTGTAGATTTGTCTGGACGCTGGTCCAGTTGTTATCATCTGCGGTATATAACTTATCATAAGTTGTTCGGTCGTTGGCTATCTCCAGGAGCTTGACAGTAGAGACCGCATTGCAGTCCTGGAGCTGCCTTATAATCTCATGCTCATATGCACTGGCATGGCCTGAGACCGTAAGGAACAGTCCGTTAACGTCTTCTTCATCGTATACAGTTTGGTATGCACCCAGATGACCAGATGCCATGTCGATGTAAGGACTGCTATACTGCCCCGTAATTCCCAGCATATGGTGATTAATAAGCGTACCATAATCAACGATCTCAGCCGCCATTGAGCGCATATGGCTGGTCTGTGCAAGCCAGGTAAGTCCCACAAGGGCATAGGACTCGCCCAGAACCTGTTCCGAGGTATCGGAAAGGCCATCGAATCGGTATTGCTCCAGTTTTGTCCTGTGTTTCTCCAGGATCTTTGTCCCCGTATCGCCCCAGCCGTTGACAATCTGATAAAAACCGCCGGCGGTTACATTAAGGGTTGTCGTCGCATCAAAGTCATTACTGTCATAGGGATGGTCCACCGAGAGTATAAGGTCATAGACCTGACCCGAAGTGGTCGCAGTTCCCGTTGCTTTGACGGTACCATCGAGGACAAGCTGCGGCTGGTTAGACCCATTGTATTGTAATGTCAATCGACGGCCATAGATGTCCGAAGACCAGAAGGTCTTATCGATACCGCAATGCTGAATGCGCAGCGATGTACGGTACAGGTTAGGCATATTATCGATATCGAATTCATCATCTCTTGCTATTACTGTATAGGTTAGTGAATCAGGTGGCATCTCATTAGCGTCTGCAGGTACAATACTCCGGCCGCCAATTACGTCCATTAAACCGCCGTCAGGATAGTTTTCCTTAATATATTCAACGAGTTTCGTACTATAGGTACTCAGGTTGTCCGCTATATTAGCTTTATTCAGGTCCTCGATATAGTCAGTTCCATAGGTATAGCCCTGCTTCGCGTCAGATAAGAATTCCGAACGAAGGTATCCCAAAGCACTTTCCCACTGCGAGCCGAATATATAGCCGCTCTTGGTTGTGTGGCTCTTGAAGCTGGGGTCGAACTCAAAGTCATTTCCGTCGATCGTGACTTTAACCCAGACATGCTCCATCTTGATATTAGAAATGCCGTCCTGGCCATCATCTGTGACAGTTGCATATATACCTGCCCTGGCTAATCTCTTTCTTGTAGCCTCAGCACCTCCCATGCCGAGCCAATCAAGGGTTTGAGTGCCGGATATCTGTATTTCACCCACCACATAATTCGGGTCGGTAATAGTATATTCGGTGCTGTGTAGTGCTGCTTCTTCGAGCAGTGCAATTATCAGGGATGCCTGGTCAAAATCATTACCCTGGCGGTCCATCCAGGTCATATAAGGGCCCTTGACATCGCCCCACATGAGATCGTAGTGGATATAATCGTGCACAAACTTGTACATCAAACCCGGGTCGTACCTCAGAGCCCGGGCCAGCTCCTGGATCTCCGGATCACTTATGCTCGGCCCCTGTCCGCTCGAACCCTGTCCAACTTTGTCCTGAAAAACACTCGGGGCGGCAGGCGTATCAAGCAATGGCGCCCGAAAGCCGGACAGCTGTGGAGTTGGAGAACCCGGAGAAGCCTCACTATAGAGGTCCTGAATCTCCTGGGAAGATAAAGCCCGTTCATAAATCCTGGCATCGTCGATTTTGCCATCGAACTGGGCTGCCGTATCTCCTCTATTTCCGATTTTCAGACTTCTGCCATTATTCTGATATTGCGAAGCGGGGATCCCGGAAGTATTCGAACCTACTTCCACTCCATTTCTATATAGTTTCAGATACGACGAAGGACTGTAAACGAGCGTATACATTGTCCATGAAGTGTCATCATGGCCGGAAATCAATCCTGTATTAACTAATGTAGTTGCATTTTCTGCAATATATCCAATAGCCTCCCCATTATTATTCATTCCCAGCATATACCCCCTGTAACCAGAAGATCCCATAGTGCCGAGTCCGGTAGAAGAAGCATTTGCAGACTCACCCAAAAACCATCCATTTATAGTCATAGCGCCGGTGGGCTTAATAGAGCTATCACTGCCGCAATCGACATAATCCCCGCTTCCATCAAAATCCAGGGCCCCGTTAAGTACGCCGGTTGTCCAGGTGGCTCCGGTAATTGTTCCATTATTATTATTACCCGACGAATCGTAAGCCGTGTATTCTTCACCTTCGTCAAGCTTCCACCAGCCAACAAGATCAGGGTCGGTAGCGCCGGCAACGTTAGTCAGAACCAGCCCCAGCAATAAAGCAAGAAGCAGTACTTCTATTACGAAAGCTAACGACAGTTCCGACCTTTTTGCCAATGATTCCGGAGTTTTCTCGCTTGCAGTCATGTTTTGCCAGTTCATAATGATCTCCTTTCATTGTCCCCCAATTTTTCTCCCATCATATTATTGGCGCGCATTACCCCCGTGCGCCCCCGTTTTCACTATACGAATAACCACTCCAATCTCGCACCTGCACTGAAAATACCGTGCAGGCAAAAACAATCTGCTCTTTTAAAATGTAGCGATGCTCAAGCCCAAAATAGGGACAGCTTTTTTTGAAAAAATTTTACATGAAACCTTAAACTTTACGATCTTATCGCCATGTTTTGTTAAGGACACTTCTCTTCAAGCACTTGTGTTTACTTTATTTGCAATCTCCCTTGATGTGTTTTTGTCTTGACCTGCCGGTCATAAAAAATTTTTTAAAATTTTTTTTTCATGCCATCCATCAACAGAACATTGCCGCTTTAATTCGGAGATACCACGTCTATTTGGATTCATTAGTTGTATGAGATAAGAGGTCCTGGCAAGACTGTTAGAATTTTTTATTAAATATTTCAAATTTACAGTCAATATTTACCTTGTCTCAGACGCCATCAATTATGAAGATTTTGCTAGCTTGAGGTGCGAGTATTACCACTGGATGGGGGTGATAAATTCGGAAAATCGAAGCGAGTGCCTGTACGAGTACATTTCAACACTGAGGGCTCTTTAGGAATGTACAATCCGCAGGCGTGGAGGACTTTGTCTCATACAGTCCCAGCTCGTCCGATAGGATGGAATGGTTCCGCAGACCGGATACGTATACGGTAACATTTGTCCATGGATGGGCAGAGTTAATTCCCTCGGCACCGGTTTACAGTATCAGATCCCTTTTTATAAGGAAGGCGAGATAAAGCGGTAAAATGTCGATTTTTTTCATCTACTGTAAATTTCTTTTGTTGTGTGCGGTTTTGAAGATATTTTAGAAGAGTAAAATCCCAATGATCCAGCCAGAATCGAGGGAGAGCCGAACTAATGTGGGCCTTGCTGCCAAAATCTTTAGTGAACACGGCGATTTCATTCGTCAAGTTATATGTTCCCAGGTTAATGATAAAACTCAAGCAGATGACATATTTCAGGATTTCTTTCTTTCTCTTGTCCATAGACCCGTACCCCAAGATGTTGAAAATATTGAAGGCTATCTCTGTACAGCGATAACCAATGACATTATTGACACTACCCGTAGACGGGAGAATAATAACAACATGTATAAACATTGTGCTAACCATAATCATTCCGTCAACAAAAGAACTTCGGAAAAAATTCTTATTGAAGTAGAAGAAGTCAGACAAATTTTCAAACTTATTGAGGTGCGGTTGACGGACAGACAATATCAGGCGATAGTTTTACGATACAGAACTAATCTCAGTATCAATGAGATCGCTGATAAAATGGGCGTAAAGGATACATCTGTCAGAAAGTATATTTTTAGAGGTCTGAGTAAAGTTCGTCAGTTCATAAAACAAAAACAAGACAATGACGATAACAGCTCCAAACCTTAAATAGTCATGTGAAAGTTTAAAGTTGCATTATTATGACATTCTTCTTCTATTTGGACCCTGAGTCGGGAACTACAGCCTGTTTTCGATATTTTCAGTCTCTTTGGTTAACAATATCCATAAATATTTCCTCGTGTCTTACGCTAATTGAACAGATGGAAAGTCTAAAAGCTCGCCAGAGACTCTTATATAGCCGTTTTTGCTGTGAGAGAGAAAAGAATTGAGATTTGTAGCATTGTGTTTTGCCATACAAATACCTGTTTTTATTCCGGTAAGCGATTTCAAAAGATGTCGTGTTGTCTTGTTTCATGTTCTTTAACTGCTTTTACAACAAATACTTGTGCTCGCCTCTGCGGATCCACACACAATTATGTATGTTTGTTCAATTACCATAAGACACAAGGAAATATTTCATTTGTCCTGTAAATGAATACTTGAATATCGGCCATGAAGTCCATATATGGACTCTTGATTCTCCTTTTTAATACGAATATATCACGTAATTTTGGATTTGTCAGCTTTATGAGACAAGAAGTTTTGACAGGACTTTTATAATTTTAAATAAAAAATTCCAGATTTATTGTCCCTATTTACCTTGTCTCAAACGCTATAAATAATGAAGAGGTTCTCAATCCTGTTCGGCCCGGGGTTTGCTATCCGGCTGACTGGTTTACACAGTGTACAGTATTTCTCGAAGATCTCGTCACATAGGCCACATTGAGGGGGATATCCGTTAGCTGTGCGCAGCA
>Ga0114922_10001727_pt1 | contig 20678 bp, 21 predicted proteins | sample AartaG_FD_100975 | JGI IMG/M metagenome (GOLD analysis project Ga0114922, IMG submission 100975) | Deep subsurface microbial communities from Aarhus Bay to uncover new lineages of life (NeLLi) - Aarhus_00045 metaG | ecosystem: Environmental > Aquatic > Marine > Oceanic > Sediment | place...
CCGAGGACGTGGACAGGCAGGGTAACATCCTTAACGAAGACGGCTCGGTGACCCGTGCCGAGGGGATCAAGGGAGCCATTGAGAAGCTCGGCCAGGCGGAGGTTATGGGTTTTACGCTGCCCCACCGGTTCGGCGGATTGAACTTTCCGAATATCGTCTATTCGATGGCCATCGAGATACTCTCGCGGGCGGATGCGGCACTTATGAATATATTCGGCTTGCAGGGAATAGCCGAGACTATCAACGCTTTCGCATCGGAAGAGATAAAGCAGAAATATTTACCCGAATTTTCTGCAGGGAAGGTGACCGGCGCGATGGTGCTGACCGAGCCGGACGCGGGTTCGGATTTGCAGTCGGTGAAGCTGCGAGCGTTTGAGGATGAGGAGGGGAACTGGTTTCTGCATGGCGTGAAAAGGTTCATAACCAACGGCTGCGGGGACGTGCTGCTGGTTCTTGCCCGCAGTGAGCCGGACCGAAGCGGAGGACTGGGGCTCAGTTTGTTCGTATGCGGGCCGGGGCCGACGGTACATATTCGCCGGCTGGAGGACAAACTGGGTATTCACGGCTCGCCGACGTGCGAGATATTTTTCGACGATACGCCGTGTGAGATAATCGGCGAGCGTCAGCGGGGTCTGGTGACATACGTTATGAGCCTGATGAACGGGGCGCGTATCGGTATCGCGGCACAATCGATGGGTATAGCAGAAGCGGCTTTCCGAATTGCACGGGATTATGCTTCGACGAGGAAGCAGTTCGCGGTTGCCATCGAGAAGCTTCCGGCCGTGCGTGACATGCTGATTGATATGAAGGTATCAATAGAAGCAGGCCGGGCGCTTTTGTACGAGACCTCGCGAGTGGTGGATATGGAAATCGGATACACCAAACAGTTCGAAACCAGCCGGCCCGAAGATAAAGTAAAGGCCAAGCAGCTCAGGAACGAATCACGAAGGTATAAAAGATACGCAGGGATGCTGACACCGATGAGCAAATATTACTGCTCCGAGATGTGCAACAGCGTTACTTATGATTCGATTCAGGTGTTAGGGGGCAGCGGCTATATGCGTGATTATCCCTGCGAACGTTACGCACGCGACGCGAGAATTACAACTATTTACGAAGGGACAAGCCAGTTGCAGGTGGTCGCGGCGGTTCGGGGAGTTTGCAGCGGGACAGCGGAGAAATTCATCACCGAGCTGGCCGGAGAGGATTTCGATGAGAAGGTAAAAAATTTGCTCGAAACACTTGCAGCGGGGACCGAGCAAATGAAAGAGTCGATTGCCTATGTGAAAGAGCAAGGCAACGAATATATGGACCTTTACGGCCGGGCGCTGGTTGATATAGCAATAGATTTGATTAACGGTTATCTGTTCTGCGGGCAGGCCAGCACGAAAGTGGATATGCAGGTTCCTGTGGCAGAGAACGGGCAGACCGGCAACGGCCAAACAGTTTCTATGAAAGAACGCAAGGCGACGATTGCACACAGATACATCAACAAAAACGCACCGAAGATTGCAGCGTTGGCAGAGTTGATTCGCACCGGCGATAAATCAACATTCAACGAATACGAGACCCTCGTCGGACCGGTGCAGGAACTGGGATAAAATCATTGTAAAGTATCGATTGTCAATTATATAATGAAGCCCCGGTAAAACAGCCGTGGTTTTTTGTTATCCGGACTGGATTTGACAGGACTCGTCTCGGCTGAATACCGAGCTGCAGCCGGAAAAGTTTTTTATTTTCCAGCAGGTATTTGACCCCAAACAAGGAAAATGATATGGGACAGGCAATCAGCAAACTAACCATTAAAGGCTACAAATCCATCCGAAAACTTGAGGATTTTGAGCTTAGAAATATTAATATCCTGATTGGCCCAAACGGGGCTGGAAAAAGTAATTTTCTTAGCTTTTTTGAGCTACTCAAAGCAACGCTGGAAGATAATGAACAAGAAATTTCTAAGTTTGGAACAGCCAATCGTCTTTTTTATATGGGCAGCAAGGTCACCAAAGCCTGCGAGTTTAAGTTACATTTTACTGGTGGCGTTACAGGTTTTCGTTTGTCGAGGAATTTGACGGCAAATCCAGAGGACGGGTTAATAATATTAAATCCGCAGAGACCTGGAATGTTTGGAGGAGAGACAACAGGCGTTTCTGATGATGGGAAATATCTTGATGATGCTCAAAAAGATATTCAAAAAGGTATATATCATTTTCACGATACAAGCACCTTTGCAGGGGTAAAAAAATATTGTTCTATTCGTGATTATGAGTATTTGCGTGCGGATGCAAGTAACTTAGCGCCTTTTCTATGGTATTTGAAAAAGAAGCATGAGAAGGAGTACCAGGCGATTCGGGAGGCTGTTCAATTGGCAGCTCCTTTTTTTAATGATTTTCTTTTGAGGGAGTCCATAAAAAATCCTGACGAAACATTGTTGGAGTGGCGGCAGAAAGGGTCGGATTATCCGTTTCATCCAAGCCAGATATCGGATGGCACATTGCGTTTTGTTTGCCTGGCTACGGCGCTGCTGCAACCGAATCCGCCTTCGACGATATTGCTGGATGAGCCGGAATTAGGATTGCATCCTTACGCCTTGACACTATTGGCAGGCCTAACCCAGAAGGCCTCCAAACGAACACAGGTGATTGTCTCGACTCAATCAGCCGCACTGATAGATCATTTCGAGCCGGAAGATATCGTAGTCGTAGAACGTCAGAACGGCGAATCGATATTCAAGCGATTAAAGAAGGCCGATCTCAATGTCTGGCTGGATGATTATTCTCTCGGCGAGCTTTGGCAAAAAAACGTCTTCGGTGGGAGGCCTGCACGTGAGTAGAGTTCGTATCCTTGTGGAAGGTCAGACTGAGGAGACTTTTGTCAATGAGATGCTAAGCCCTCATTTAAATCAGATGGGTGTATATCCTCATGCTTTTCTTTTTCGTAAAAAAGGCGGCAGCTTTGCCTATCAAAGAGCGCGAAAAGAAATACTTAATTCCTTGAAGGAAGATAACACTCTTATTTGTACAACGATGGTTGATTTTTATGGAATGCCGAATGATTGGCCCGGAAGAACAGAATCTCAGTCTTGTCAGAATTATCAAGACAAAGCTCAAAGGGTCGAGCAGGCATTATCGGAAGATATTGCTGCTCAAATGGGTGACAGTTGGAATCCTGCACAGTTTATTCCCTACGTTCAAATGCACGAATTTGAGGCATTGCTTTTCTCAGACACATTGATACTGGCCGAGAGCGCGAGGAAGTCGAAAGTTTCTACTCAGCTTGAGTGTGCCCTGCAGTCGTTTTCATGTCCTGAAGAGATTAATGATAATTATAATACTTGTCCTTCACGACGAATAAAGCAACATATTGAAAATTATGTGAAAACAGTCGATGGTATTATAGCAGCTCGTAAGATTGGACTTAAAAAAATGCGTCAGGAATGTCCGCATTTTAACGAATGGATTACAAAATTAGAGGATATTGGGAATCAATAAAATCTTATGCTGAAAGCTGTTATATTTGACTTCGACGGGGTGATAACCGACTCGGAGATTTTGCATTTTCGGGCTTTTAATCAGGTTTTGCGCCAATACGGCATTGAACTGACAAAGCAGGAATATTACAAGACATATCTTGGCTTTAATGACGCCGATTGTTACGGGCTGCTTATCCACCAGGGTCTGCTCAAGAAAAACAAGGAGCATATCAGCGAGCTCATAGAGGAAAAAAAGCAGATATATAAAGAACTGGCAAAAACCGAAGGCAAGATGATCGAGGGTGTTCGAGATTTTTTAACATTGCTCGAAGAGAATTCCATACCGATGGCGATATGTTCCGGGTCACTTATGACGGAAGTTGAGATGGTGCTGGAAGATACCGGTCTGCGTCATTTGTTCGAGGTAATAGTCTCGGGCGAGCAGGTAAGAAAAGGCAAGCCCGACCCGGAAGGATTCCTGCTGACCTTGAAAAGGCTTAACAATAATGTTAATTCAGGACAAGCGGGAAAACATATTTTACCGGGTGAGTGTATAGTAATCGAAGATTCGCACTGGGGGCTGGAAGCAGCGAAGGCGGCGGGGATGCACACTATAGCCGTAACAAACTCTTACGGCGCCGAGCAGTTGAGCATGGCGGATAGAATCGTTAACCGGCTTAATGAGTTGAGTATAGACGATTTACAGCAACTCTGCTGCTGATTATTGTCATCTTATGTATAACATCCTCAATGACATCTTGAGGTATTTTCAGGGTTAGATGTTATTTTAGCTGCAATATCGCGGGGCCGACAATTTCAGCTTTGACCTTGCCGGTTTTCAGGTCCCACTCGATTGCATCGACAGGAGCACCGTTGTAGTGACACGGCCAGAGTTCATCGCCCCGGACAGTGACTATAGACTTATCAGCGTCATAGAATAAAGTGCTGCCGTCGAATTGTTTATCCTTGTCCTGATAAGTGATCCCGCCTGTGGCGCTGAGCGACGAAAGCTTTAATTGCCCTGAAGCGGTTTCGATAAGATCGGCCTGTAAATGAGGGGTAACGACCGTGGCCTGCCGGTCAAGTTGAGGCTTGCCCTCAGCAACGGGGAAGTAATCTATAATCAGGCCCTCTGAGGGGGCATCGGCGACTATTCGTTTCTCCTTAATGAAATATTTCAAGGTTTCAAATTCGCGCACAACAGCATAACAGGGTTTACGCAAACTGAATTTACCTTCCTGGGCTGAAGAGTCAGAGATTTCGGAATTATTGACACGTATCTCTCCGGTTCCGGTTGCTACAAACAAGCCAATACGGGGGTCATAGTCGAATTTGCGGGACTCCAACACAACACCGCTAAGTAATTGTTGCCCAGCCATTTTGAGGCTTTGAAGCCTGACTAAACCACCATCGGCGGTGAAATGCTCGATACCTGGGGTTGATCCCGAAGATGGAGCATTAGTATCCTCGGCCAGTTTAACAGTAAGCCTGGGAGCCAGGAGCATGTATTGCTGCTGGAAGTTCGGATCTGTCTGGATCATATCGCACCGACAATCGCCTTCGAAAACTGCCTGATTCGAGGTTGGCATAAATCTGACCTGCTGCTGAGATGTTACCGTTACCGGCAGCGCAGGCTGGTTGGAATCGGCCGGGCCTAAATCAGTAGTGTAAAATTTCAGCTCTGATGCACCTGGGGCAATAACATCATCGGTAAGCGCGCTGTAGTCTATTTTTCGAGCAAGGAACGTTTTTCGTCCTTCTGCCCGGTCGAATTTTTCCGGGCGCCGATAAGCCGGGTAGGTTGTACCTGCAGCTTTTTTATAAATTTTTTCAAACATTTTCGGAGAGTCCTTCAGGGCAATTATGAAACCGTTGTCACAGGTTACAACAATATCCTGGAGCTTATCAGGCGATTCGTTCGGCTCGTTCGGCTTTGCAGCAATAATCTTATCTGTGTCGGCGTTATCAGCACCTTGCGGGTTTTGTTCGGCAGCTCCGGTATCGGTGTCAGCTTCATCTGGCCGGCTGCCTGATGTTTTTGACCAGAGGATGTCGTTGATAATAATTTCATCACGAGCAAAGACCAATTGCTCAGGACTGTCAACGAGTACGTTTTTACTAAAGAGGCATTTATAGTATGCAGCTTCTTCCTGCTCAAGTTCCGATTGAGTGACGGTTGACTGGGTAGCTGTCTTATCGGAAGCGACGGCAGTTTCTTCCGGCTGTTGTGTTTTAGTCCGGCCGTTAGTACCGGCAGGTTTTTGGGCCTGGTTCTTCGAGCCCGAAATGGCGGCCATCCGGGAGCTTTTTACATGCAGGCTGTCCAAATCAAATATCCATAAATATTCAAGACGCTCAAGCACATCATCATAGACAAGCTCCAGTCCAGTACCGAGCATGCGGGCATCCTCTGAAACAAACCTGATCGAATTGGCTGTTGAAAGCAGGGACTTATCGCTAAGAAAAGTTATGTCGTCAAGATAAATATAGCCTTCTCTGATGCCGCCGGAGCCGACAGGAACAACATGAACAACTACATTGGAGGTAAATGTCGCATCCTTCGGCGTTGACTTGCCCACGGCGGTTTCGACGCGGAGGTTGCCGGAATCAGCGGTAATGTAGCATGTGAAATTTCGCTGATAGATATTCATATACGGCTTTTCAGTTTCCCACATATCTCCTGACTTGTGCAGAAGCCTTTCGAAGCCCCATATTCGTTCAACTTCCTGGTTCTCATTGCGGTCTTCATAATAGGCCTTTTCAACAGTACCCACCCCAACATCGCCAATCCTGCCTACTTGATTTTCAAAATCAGCTGCGTTACTATCGGCAAGGGTATCAATGAATTCGGTCTGTTTGCCGGTATCGGGCAGAGTCGTTGTTCCCAGGCGGCTATAGAGCAGATATATTACAAGCACGGCCGCCAATGAAATAATTCCTATATAGAACTTTCGCATCTTAACAACTCCATTTCATACTCAAGGCAGGTATCTGGCCATAAGCTGCTGCCATCTGCCGCTGTTCTTCAGGATGTATTCTATTACTTCCCGCACAGCACCGCTGCCGCCGGGGCGAATGGTTACATAATCCGCATACTGCTTAACTTCATCGACGGCATCGGCAACAGTAACCCCGAAGCCGGCGTATCTAATTGCCGGTAAATCGGTCAAATCATCTCCTATGTAAGCGACTTTGTCCGGCGAGAGTCCAATCTGGTCAAGAAACTCCTTAAAGACAGGCAGCTTATGGTGACAGTCCTGAAAGACATATTCAATTTGCAACTGCTCGGCCCGGTGTTGCGTTGGCTCGGAGGCCCTTCCGCTGATTAAGGCAACCTTGAGGCCGGCCCTTTGCCACATTCGAATTCCATGGCCATCCAGCGAATTGAAGGATTTGCTTTCGGTGCCATCGCCATTAATTATCAGCGTTCCATCGGTGAGGACGCCATCAACATCCATGACCAACATTTCAATTTCTGCGAGGTTTGCCTTCATTTCGTACCTCGTATAGCACTGCCATTATATTTACCAGTTATAATGCAATATGAAACTTTATCCTACAACTTTGATTGTTACGATATCCTGTACATCGATGAGGCCGAGGGGTTTGTTGTCGGCATCGACCACGGGAAGCTCATCAATTCTGTATTTATGGAAAATGGCGGTCGCTTCGGCGGCAAGAGCATCGGTCCTTATCTTCTTGCGATCGGCGGTCATAACATCAGCGGCTTTGCACTTTAAGGCCCGGGAGGTGCGCTCGGTCAGGAGACGCCGAAGGTCGGCATCGGTGATTATTCCGGCCAATTTGCCTTTTTTATCGACAACCATCACAGCTCCATGCCGCTTTATATCGCTGGTTTTTTCGAGCAGTTGCTCTATCGTATCGTCAAGTTCAGCGATAGGTAATTTTTCGCCGGGCCTGAACATCATCGATTGCTCGACGGTCATTAACTTCGCTCCGAGCGACCCGCCGGGATGGAACCTGACATAATCCTCAACGCTGAATTTACGCGCCTTCATAAGTGTAAAGGCAAGGGCGTCACCGACCGCCAGCATACAGGTGGTAGAAACACTCGGGGCAACGCCAAGGGGGCATGCTTCACTCATCTGGCCCATACACAGCACTACATCGCTATGTTTGCATAAAGTTGAGTCGATGTCGCCGGTTATGACAATGAGCTTAATCCCCTGCTGCTTGACCAGATTTATCAGCCGGACAACTTCGTCGGTTTCGCCGCCATAGCTGAGGACTATTACAATATCGTTTTCCCGCAGCCTGCCCAAATCGCCGTGGACGGCTTCAGCCGGATGAAGAAAGTGGCTTGGGGTTCCCGTCGAAGCCAGAGTAGCGCTTATCTTTTGGGCGATTATGCCGGCCTTGCCGATTCCGCTTACTATGCAGGAGCCGCCGCAGCTATAAATCATCTCGCAAGCCTTCTTAAAAGAGGCATCAACAATCGGCGTGATTGAGCTTATCGCATCCGCTTCGGTCCGGATTACTTTTCGCGCATATTCAAGGTCAAATTCCACGTATCGGCCCCATATTAATCGATTATTTACGACCGGCTATTTTAGTTTGGATTAGCAGTTATGGCTTTTATAGTTTTACCACACTTCCCCGCTGGTTGTAACAGACCAAATCGTGTTTTTCTCCGGCGTAATTTGATGCAACGTGAATAACTACCTGTTTGTCGTTAAGCTGTTCAACCTGTGTAATCGCGGCCCGCTTTGTATTTTGCAGATAATCAGCCACTTCGGGCGAGGCAAACAGCTCAATCCGTTTTATATGCTCTTTCGAGGCCGATAAGTGTAACAGGCGAATAAGCTCAATAGCCAGTGACTCATGGCTTTTTACAATCCCAGTGCCTCCGCAATGCCGACATGCCAGATATGTTGCCGACTGCAACGAAGGGCGCATTCTCTGGCGTGTCATTTCCACGACCCCGAACCTGCTTATGCCCAATATCCTCGAACGGGCACGGTCGGCCTTGACGGCGGTCCGAAAGGCCTTTTCCACGGCCTTTCGGTGCTTTGCATTACGCATATCAATAAAATCACAAATTATCAGCCCCCCAAGGTCTCTCAATCTAAGCTGACGTGCAATTTCCACCGCCGCCTCAATATTACTCTGGTATGCAGTTTGCTCGGCGTTTTCTTTCTTGCGATACCGGCCGCTGTTGACATCTATCGAAACCAATGCTTCGGTCTGCTCAATTATAATTGAACCGCCGCCTTTAAGCTCAACCCTGCGAGACTGGACTTTTGCAATCTCATCCTCAATTCGATATTTGTGAAACAGCGGAACTTTGCTGTCGTAATATGTTACCTTTCGTTTCAGACGCGGAGCGGCAATGGCAAAAAATTCCCTTATTTTACGAACCACGCTTTCCGAATCACATATTATATTGCTAATATTACTGTTAAAGACATCTCTCATCGCCCTGATGACCAAATCCGATTCCTGATAAATCTCGCAGGGTGATTTTTCAGAGTCCAACCGTTTTTCAATCGTTCTCCACAGCCGCCCCAGGTACCTCAGGTCGTTGTGTATATCCCTTTTGGAGCATCCCTGCCCTGCTGTTCTGATAATAAAGCCGAGCCCCTTCGGCGGTTTGCTGTCATCAAGAATCTGGCGGAGTCTCTTGCGTTCCTCCTCATCATCAATCTTGTGCGAAACTCCGTGCTTCCTCATCCAAGGCATCATAACCAGATATTTACCCGGCAGAGCAAGATACGTGCTAAGTGTCGCGCCCTTGGTTTTTAAGCCTTCTTTTGTTACCTGAACGACCAGCTCTCGCCCTTTCCGAAGGCAATCCTGAATTGGTGGTCGCTCCTTTAGTGATTTCCTTCGGCCAATGTTCTCAGAATACTTAGAGCCCGCCTTTGAAAAATACCGAGGGTGCAGGTCACTGACGTGAAGAAATCCGTTTTTGCCGATACCAAAGTCGATAAAAGCCGCCTGGATGCCGGATTCAATATTTGCCACTCTTCCTTTATAGATATTACCGACGTGGCTGCTCAGACTGGCCCTTTCGATGTACAATTCCTCAAGCGAACCCTTTTCGATGACCGCCACGCGGCACTCTTCACTCTCGGCAACATTTATGAGCATTTCTCTTGCCATTTTTGTATTCCCGCTTTTATATATTATTTTCTATTGATTATTTACTATCACTCTTAATCTTTAATTCTTTTACAATTGTCAATTGCATTTCCACTGCACACTTGTACGCCTAACCGGCAAGGCCAGTTTTTCCACATCGAGTTCGAGCAGTCTCAAAATCTCCTCGAGGCGTATCGAACCGGCCGGAGTGATTTTACATTTGACAATTATACCGCCCGGGTCCAATTCAATCGATTCCAAAAAACCTCTGACATCAATATTCTTTATCGTCGATTCCCGACGGACGGCTCTCGATTTTTTTTTGGCTATCCTCCTCCGGATGCCAAGGCTTTCACTTGCCAACAAGCGTTTAATCGTCGCCTTCAATTGCTCGTTGACATATTCCTTCCGCACCGCCAGCACATACGTTGCCGCACAAGGCTGAAACGAGGTGTTCGCATTAACAACACTTACCGAAAGCAGCTCCAAGCCCTGCGGCAATTGTGCACTAATGCTATTAAGGACCTGCGTGCTTATGCAGTCTCGATGCGGAGTTGTGCTCTTTCGTATTCGAATACACAGCATCTCATCATCCGAGGCGACCCCAACAGGTCTGGGCAGGGGCAATGACAATCTCGGGCGAGGATTGAAACCCTGAGAGTACCGGATTTCTATACCTGCTCTAACACAGGCCCGCTTAAAAACGCTGAGCGTCTGTGCGTGCGATAGAAATCTCAGAGCCCCCCCTATCCTGAATTTTATAACCAGCATAATAGTTTCATTCGAAACTTCTATATGCGTATCTCCTTCAAAGCGTTTATACATACAGCTTAGCATTATGGCCAAACGTGACTGAAAAACAAGCATTTTTTCCCTTGTAAATCCTGCTGCTTTACTGTAAATACTTTATTGATACAATATCGTGGGATGTAATTAGTCCAAAGAATGGTTAGCTTGCCATTAGCAATGAATGAAGAAAATAAAATTTTAGATTTAGTTAGATTAGCAGGGAAGAAAAAACGCCTTTATCTACCCCATGCTATTCGGCAAATGTCTCGACCTGACCGTATGATAACAACTGATGAAGTGCGTTCTGTAATAGAAAACGGGGAAATTATTGAAGATTATCCCGAGAATTCACGGGGACATAGTTGTCTAATTCTTGGAAAAGGGAAAAATGGACGACCAGTACATATCGTTTGTTCTGCAAAGGATGAATTTCTTGCGATAATTACTGCATATATTCCGGACCCTAATGATTGGTCTAAAGATTATAAAGTGAGGGTAAAAAAATGAAATGTATTCACTGCCAGGCAATCATGAAACAGGGAACGGCACCACTGCATATAGACAAACAAAGTTGCCACGTAACATTAGATAATATCCCCGCCTGGGTATGCCAGCAGTGCGGAGAGGCATATTTTGAAGAAAAGGAAGTAGATGCAATCCAGGATTTAATCCGAACAGTTGAGCAGAAGGCCAACAAACTCGCGCTGAGCGCATAATTCAAAACCTTAGTAAGTTTGTCAGGATGGGCTTTAGCCTATGTGGATTGTTGAACCGAATCAGCGTCTGAACGGTACTGCAACGAGGCTCAGCTTAGCCACAACGCTATACTTCTAAAATAAGAGGGAGAAGCCGCATGAAGTCAACTAACAAGTTTGTCATTTTCCGGGAAGAAAAAGACGAGTTTTTATATTCTGTCATAAAAAGAAAGAATGCCCGTATGCTGGGCTGGGGCCCAAGACCAACGGCAGCATTCAATTACAACTCGTCTATAGAGGCAAAACAGGTGGCTCAACGAATCTCTAACAACAAAGGTTACAGCCTAATTGTTTGTGAGTTGGATGAGTCTGATACACAGATCGCATTGAAACTCTCAGCCAAGGTGTCACCAAAACTTAATCGAGTTCGGTAGCGACTGCGTAACTCGGGATGAAATAATATAAAATCAGTGTCGTTTTGATACGTTTACGGAAACCATATAAACAATAGATATGAATCTTGTTAATCATAAGGAGATTTTAATATGTCTACGCATATTGAAATAGAAGTTTTACTACCAGATATTGCAACCCTAAATAAATTTGCTGATTTTTGAATGACAGAATTTGGGAATAAACCTGATATTGACACATGTCTCATGACTGCCAAATTGATTTTGCGTTCCCACGGAGACATGGTAGTTTTGCGTGAATTCATAGAAGATAACCGGGGCAAAATAATTGATGAAAGAAGTGATGATAGGGAGTAATCGCGAACTCAATTACAAATATAATAGTAACAGTTAACTATTCACGGCGGTTGGCCATAATGACTGGAGAATGTGAATATGGCAAGTATACCACGGCAATGGGTTTACAGCCCACGACCTGCTTCGGGTGTTCCAGATATGGTAAAGGAGCAGGTCACGGCTAAAGCCAACGAAATCATCGAGACAATGTTTAAGCCACAATACTTAAAGCCGCCGCCCAAGAAGCCGAGGTTCAACTACATAGTTGATATATATACGAAGTGGCACAGGCATTGCCTGTACTTCCGCGCCAAGTACGCCTGTCCGGGTCCAAATGCACTATCACCGTTTTTCGAAGACGGCTTTACGCGACTTGCTTACATGGCGAATGGGCGTTTCAATCTGGCTTATATGCGACACACAGGTAAGTGGCAGGAAGTATTCACCGACCTTTCAATGGAAGAAGCGTTTGACGAGATCCGGAACCAGCCGTTTTTCCATCCACCAGGTTAAGCAGATTGTAGTGACTCGGTGACTAAGATTTTGGAGCCTTAATATTGTTTTTTGCCAGCTTATCCAAATATGCATTTATTCATTAGGCAATGCAACAATTATACGTTACCGACAGAGGGCAATGGCGCAACTGGCTGGCTGAGCATCATGCCGGAGAGGCCGGGATATGGCTAATCTTCTACAAGAAAGAGACACGTAAGCCAACGATTGGTTATGAGGATGCCGTTGAAGAGGCGTTATGTTTCGGATGGATAGACAGCATAATCAAGAAGATTGACGATGTAAAGTACGTACGCAAGTTCACTCCGAGAACAGATAAAAGCAAGTGGTCGGCGCTTAACAGGAAGCGGGCCAATAAAATGATAAAAGAAGGAAGGATGACTGACGTAGGGCTTGCGAAGATACATACGGCCAGAAGAACAGGGCTATGGGAAAAGGACAGCAGGCCCGGAATATCATTCGATGTCCCGCCGGAACTGGCGAAGGCGCTGGCTCAAAATAAAAAGGCGAAAGAGAACTTCGACAAACTCGCGACATCTTATCGCAAGCAATATATCGGCTGGATTGCAGTTGCAAAGAGGGCGGAAACAAAAAAGCGGCGGACAGAAGAAGCTATAGCTTTACTGGAAAAAGGCAAAAAACTCGGTATGAAATAACGAAAAATAATTGGGTTGAGCATAAGTTGTGAACTATCACAGCTCAGCTATTATTTGAGGCAAAGCAAAATGGCTATGATAAAGTTTAATTTAAAGCTTCCGGAAAACAAGGGGAAGCTCGACATTTATTCAAAGACCGATGAAGACAATATCCCAGAAGTAATCATAATTGGCGATCCAGATGGCCTTCGCTACCTATCAGGAGTTCTTAAAGAACTGGCAGATTATGATCAAGATAGCAGAAATTCCCCAGAAGGAACAAGGGAGCATGTTCACCTTCATAAGAAGTGCCAGTTGGGAAAGCAATCATGTGAGGTTGAAGTCTGCCGAGCTGATACAAAGGGGACTGGAGAACTGCCTGACTTTATGAGATAGCATCAGCCCATCAAAAGGCCTCGGGCAGGATTTTCCTTGCGGCGGCACGAAGGTAGCTTGCAATCTGTCTTTCGGAGTTCATTCCAAGCACCTTTCTGGCGACTTTGTTGCAGTCTTCGATAGTTACCGAGCGGACAATCTGTTTTATCTCCGGTATCATCGGCGCGGTAAGCGAAATCGTTCTAATCCCCATGCCTAACAGCAGCATAACATACTCCGGCTCAGAGGCCATCTCCCCACATACGCTGACATCTATCTGCGCCTTGTGGGCGTCCTGAATAACGGTCCTGATAAGCCTCAGCACCGCAGGGTCCGCAGACGAATACAGGTGAGCGACCAGCTCGTTGCCCCGGTCAACGGCCAGCGTATACTGAGTAAGGTCGTTTGTTCCTATACTGAAAAAGTCCACGTCCCTCGCAAGCGAAAAAGCAGTCAGGGCCGACGACGGTGTCTCAATCATAATGCCCACTTTAATGTCCCTGTTGTATGCTATAGACTCATCGCCGAGGTCTTCCATAACATCCCGCAAAATCATCTTCGCCTGCTTTAATTCCTGAAGATTTGTAATCAGCGGAAACATAATCCTGACGTCCCCCAGAACGGAGGCCCGCAAAATCGCACGCAACTGGGTTTTGAACATTGCCAGGTTCTGCAGGCAGAATCTAATGGATCTGAGCCCCAAAAACGGGTTCGGCTCAGGAGCAAAACGCTTTCTTTGAGTATATTTATCCGCCCCAAGGTCCAAAGTCCTTATTACAACAGGCTTGTTTTGCAGAACTTTGACAGTCTTGGCGAAAGCCTGATAATGTTCTTCTTCCGTGGGCTCAGTTCTCTTGTTAAGATACAGAAACTCGGTACGGTACAGGCCAATACCTTCGCCGCCTTTTTGCAGAACCGTCTCGGCCTCATCGGTAAATTCGATATTACCCAGTAATGTGATTCTCACGCCATCGCGGGTTACAGCAGGCTTTTCTCTTATCGTATCGAGCTTGTGCTCAAGCTCTTCAAACTCCTTCGAGTAGTCCTGGTACTGCCGGATTGTCTGCTGGTCGGGATTTACAATGACAATACCGCGATTGCCGTCGATAATGACGGTGTCACCGCCACTTACGTACTCGGTAAGGTCTTCGAGGGCCACCACCGCAGGAATACCTAAAGAGCGTGCAACAATAGCAGCATGACTGGTTCGTCCGCCGGAATCGCTGGCGATACCTTTGACAAACTTCCTGTTAAAGCCGGCGGTTTGAATAGGGCTCAATTCCCGTGCAATAATCGTAACCTCTTCTGTGAGATGCCCGACATCCTCGCGTTTTCTTTCAAGAAGCTGTATGAGCAATCGCCTTTCAATATCGTAGATATCCGCGGCCCGTTCACTGATATAAGCATCCTGTACTTTGGTAAAATGTAATGCAATTTCACGAAGGACTGTGGATACGGCGTATTCGGCCGTTACAAAATCGGACTGAACTAAATCGGTTATTTTCTTTCGCAGGCTTCTGTCGTGAAGAAAACGCAGATGCACCGCAAAAATATCTTTTATCTTACTGCCCTCGGTGTGGCCCTGCGCTATCTCAAGCTCAATTAATTCGCCGATAGCACTCTTGAAGGCTTTTCTGACACGTTGAATCTCAGCGGTCCGTTGTGAAGTCTCTATCGAACGGCGGGGAATCCGATAATCCTCGGAATCAATAATCAGTGCCTTGGCAATAGAAATGCCGGGCGAAACAGCTATCCCCTTTTTTATTTCCATGCTCGATTTTTATTTAATAATTAATTTCACGGCGCCGGCTCACCGAACATTTTTACTTCCACAAGCTCTCTCAGAGCGCTGATTACTTTGCGAGCATCCGAACCTTCGGCTTTGATCTTCAGCTTGGTCCCACAAGTCGCAGCGAGGATACTCATCTGCATAATGCTCTTGCCGTCCACCTGGGTTTCTTTGTTACTAACGGTAATATCACTTTTATACTGGTTTGCGACATCAACAAACTGCATTGCAGGGCGCATATGAAGGCCATCGGCGTTTTTTATCTCAACTTCCGCTTCACAAACCACTTTTTCCAATGAATCCTGCTCAGCCTTCATTCTCGGGTCGCGGGACCACTCCTTTACGGGCACAAACCAACGTTACTACTTATACAATGACGAGCCTTCATCAGCCTCTCTGAGAAGGTCTTCAATCTGTTCGGCGCTGTGGCACTGCCTGAGAAAGCTTCGGAACTTCTCATATTGCAAATTCCTGAAAATATTCTCCATCGCCTGTAAATGCCTTTCCGGCTCATCTGCAGGGCTGATTAAAAGTATGACCGAATAAACCGGCTGTTTGTCGAGAGCGGAAAAATCAATACCCGCGCTGCTCTGTCCAATCGCAGCGACCACATCTTGAACGACCTTATGTTTCACATGCGGAACGGCAACACCTTTACCCATCCCCGTGCTTGCTTCGTTTTCTCTTTTTATCACGGCCCTGGTAATCACCTTACCATTACTGTTTCCAAGCTTTCCGGCTTTATCAAGCGAAGAAACAAGCTCGGCTACAGCACCATCACGGTCGGAGGCCTGGAATTCCGGAATTGTCGCCTCAAAACAGACAAAATCTTCAAATTTCATCTTATCAGCCTAAAAATATCCACAACAGCCTATCAAGCCAAATCAAAACACATATCCCAGTAACCAACCTACGTCAGCTCCGGACCAGCGGCGTGTTTATGATCTCGTTCTTTACTCTTTGCTCTTCTGAGCTGTCGTTCAAGCTTGTGGACAGCCATATCAATGCAACGGTAAGCATCTTCACCGGTTTCGGTACCAACGAAAATCTTGCTGTGTTCGGCCCTTGCTATTATCTCAACGCTGGTATTACTGCCGCCCTGATTGCCGTCAATAATCACTTCAACCTGATTGATACTATTGTAATACTTGGGAAGCTTGGAAGTTTTCTCTTCGGCGTGTTTTCTGATAGCTTCCGTTATCTCAATGTGTTTACCACTGATTGTAAAAAGCAATATTATTCTCCTTAACTGTTTTTTTAGGATCGAAAATAACTTCCTTTTTTACTCATGAACCTCCGTCTCGGGCTGCGGTAAAGCAGCCATATTCTGTTTCTGGCCCGGTGTAATAACTCCACCACTGACGGTAAATCTAAACGCCTCCTCTATTGTCATATCCATATCTATGGTCTGCTTCTTCGGGACCATTATTACAAAGCCGGTAAACGGTGTCGGCGAAGTCGGTATAAGAACGGTAAGAAATTCCTTTCTGACGTTGTCCACGACCTTAGTAAGTCCGGAACCTGTAACAAGCCCCAAAGACCATATCCCTTTTCGAGGATACTCGACCGCAACAACTCTTGAGAAGGGCAGTTTTTCCTGCTCTTCCTGTGCAAACAAGAAATCTGTGACCTGTTTTACATAGGGATAGACCTTACTTAAAACGGGCGTGTTCATTATGAACTTTTCGACCATTCGCCAGAGGGTCCTTCCCACGACGCTGGCCAATAATGCGCCGACAACACAAACGGCAATCAGAGCTATCAGAAAGCCGGCTATGGAGCCCCAACCATCGATCCAGAATTTTCTCCAGACTTGCTTGATGAGTTCATTATTTGGGTCGTCCCACTCAAGTCCTTTAGAAAACATTGTCAAGCGAACCAGACCGCGATTTATATGGATACTGATTTTGTCCTGGATGAACTGGTAACCCCAGACGAATATCCATATTGTCACAATAGTCGGCAACAGTACCGCTAATCCCCGAAAAAAATATCTTTTAAGGTGTCCCGCCATCAAATACTATTAAAAACAGCCCCTGATTATTATCAATTTACCGGTTTTTATGCAATCAAAACCGCTCACAAAACGGCTTTTATCCAGATCGCCATAGGTTAAACTACCGGCTTATCATAGTCAACAAAAAAGTCTTTCGGTAAATGTGCACCAACCAAATGTATCACCGCTCCCGGCAGTGAACCAAGCAGCCAAATAAGTCGATGGCACAATGCCAAAGCCGAGATACGTTCACCCAGACCTACGGCGACCTTACCAAACATCAGCTTCAATGTGCCTTCCCATATCCCCAATGCTCCTATACTTATTGGAAGAGCACCCAACAGCCATGCTATCGGAAAAAAGACAAAATAATACTTGATATGTACATTAATTCCAATCTCTCGTCCAATAAGCCACATTGCGAAAATAAATGTTGCCTGGCAGGAAAAAGTCAGTAACAAAGCAAAAGCAAGTGCCCATCTCTTTGTACAATAAATGCCAACCGCCGTACGAATTTTACTCAACAGCGCCGAACCACGTATGTGAATCACCAACAGGCCCCGACGCAGCAGGCTTCTGCCTTTGGCATTTGAAAGAAAAGCAATAAGAACAAGCGCAAAAATTGCTCCGGCAGCCACAAGAAACCATTTGCTCTCATTTAAACGCCGGGACAAATTTAAATTGAAACTGAATGTCAAACGTCCATTTTGGCCATCCACAGGTATGAACCAGTAACAGCAAAAAGCCATAATGACCATGCCTATTAAACCTATAACCCGGTCGACAAACACACTCAAGGCCGCTTCAAGCTTTTTATCCGTATGGGTAGTAACATACCAGGCACGAAGCAAATCACCTCCTACCGAAGTAGGCAGACAGTTATTGTAAAACACCCCCAATAAATGCAGCCTGAAAGCCGGCCAAAAGCCTATATTAATAGAATGCACACTCATAAGCAAAGACCACCGAGCAACAAAAATTAACTGACTTAGAAGCCAGATGCCCAATGAAGCCGCCACGACCCAGACATTTAAACCCAATAAAACATCAGCTATCTTATGCAAATCCTCCCCTCTGAATGTGAAATACAGAGCTACTGTTGCCACGAAAAAACGTAACATATACGAGATGTATTTACTTTTCCTGGTTTTTGCCTTTGGCATCAAAGCACTTTGCCCTGAAAAAACTTGTTTTCACAGATAATAACCTGTAAGATTCATCTTTGCAATACAGTAAAAAATAACAATTTAGGAGGCCAGAGACGTGAGTACAAAACAAGACATCGAGGAAGGCGCAGAATTTATCCCTAAATTCGATGATAACGGCCTGATAACAGCTATAGCCCAGGACAGCCGGACTGGCCAGATATTAATGGTAGCTTATATGAACCGGCAGGCACTTGAGACGACAATCCAAACAGGCTTAGGTACATACTTCAGCAGGTCGCGACACAAACTTTGGAAGAAGGGCGAGGAAAGCGGCCACGTCCAAAAAGTAGAACAAATACTGGTCGATTGCGACCAGGACTGCCTGATTCTCAAAGTAACGGTCGATGCCGGCCAGTGCCATGTCGGTTATCGGTCCTGCTTTTATCGTGCTTTAAAGAAAAACACGGACAAAAAGCTGGAGTTTATCGGAGACAGGGCCTACGACCCCAAAAAAATATACGGCAAAAAAACTGAATTTTAACACTCCCGCGCGTATCTGCTTGTTAGAAAGAAACTTAGTATCCCAGTACTTTAACAGACAAAAAAAACGGGGTATTCTTTAATTTTAACTTGATTTTAAGACGATAATATGGTATCTTATTGCTTGTAAACAATAGACTTAGTGAGGAGTGGCAACAATGTTTGCCTTTCATTTTTTTGTTTTTTTCCCCGATAAATGAACGTTACATTTTGCAGCAGCGGTGGCACTTAACTATAGTCTTAGTTTGTACGATTTTAATAATGTGATCGGAAGAAACGTATAAAAACTAACAGAAATTTTTCTTTTTCAGGAGGACTTAAATTATGAAAAGATTTAAATCAAAAGTATTATTTGTTTGCGTGCTGACATTACTGCTCGGCATCGCACAGGTCAGTATTGGGGCCCCACCGGTAAATGACAACCGTCAGAACGCAAAGTCAATCGGTAATGTAACAAACCAGGCTTTCGACACCACGCAGGCAACTGTCGACGGTCCCGAAATTTGTATGTCCGGCAAGAACATCTGGTATTGCTATACTGCTCCCTGCACGGGTGCGGCGACCGTCAGCCTGTGCGGCAGCAGCTTCGACACGAAGCTCGCTGTCTATAACGGCTGCAGCTCAACGCCGAGTTTGAGTAATATGATCAGATGCAATGATGACTTCTGCGGCAGGCAATCGGAGGCTGTTCTTCCAGTAATCGCCGGCAACAAGTACCTGATCGAGGTTGGCGGCTACAACATTCTCGAGTACGGGACAGGTGTTTTAAACATCACCTGTGACGGTGCGGCCGCACCACCGGCCAATGATGACTGGTCCAGCGCACAATCAGTCGGTAACGTATCGGAGCTGCCGTTCGACACCACTTATGCGACGTTCGACGGCAGCGGCAACTGCATAACCAGCCCGAACATCTGGTATTGCTATACCGCTCCGCACACGACTAACGTTACCGTCAGCCTATGCGGCAGCGAGTTCGATACCATGCTTGCTATCTATAATGGCTGCGACAACTTCCCGATATTGGCCAATTTAATCGATTGCAACGATGACTTCTGTTACAGGCAGTCTCAGATTACCTTCGCCGCGACCGCCGGTAATGAGTACCTGATAGAGGTCGGCGGATTCGACACCGAATCCAGAACCGGTCCGGGAGTAATAAGCATCAGCAGCGGTTTTGTCCCGCCGGACGGGCTGCTTAACGATGACTGCATTAATGCAATACCCATAGGCAATGTAACGAATCTGGCTTTCAACACCGATGGAGCGCAATTCGATGGTCCCGGCCACTGTATGACCAGTCCAAACATCTGGTATTGTTATACCGCTCCGAGCACAGGTGAGGTTACCGTCAGTCTGTGCGGAAGCAGCTACGATACCAAGCTGGGTGTCTATAACGGCTGCGGCTGCAACCCGCTTCCGGGCAGCCTGATCGGATGTAACGACGATTTTTGCAGCAGGCAGTCTGAGCTTACCTTCAATGCGATAGCCGGCAACAGGTACCTCATAGAGATTGGAGGATGGACCGATGCCGACCATGGTCCCGGTATATTGAACGTCAGCTCAGAAGGATATCCACCACCAAGTGGACCAAACGATGACTGCCAGAACGCAAAGCTAATCGGCAACGTAACAGGCCTGACGTTCGACACCGGCAATGCGACGTTCGACGGCCCCGGCCGCTGTCTGACAAGTCCGAACATTTGGTATATCTATAACGCTACATGCACTGGCGAAGCCACAGTAAGCCTGTGTGGCAGCAGCTACGATACCAAGCTGGCCGTCTATAACGGAGGCGCCTGCAATCCGTCACAAAGCAGACTGATAGAATGCAACGACGACTACTGCGGCTGGCAGTCCGAGATAACCTTCGATGTA
>Ga0114922_10001728_pt1 | contig 20663 bp, 16 predicted proteins | sample AartaG_FD_100975 | JGI IMG/M metagenome (GOLD analysis project Ga0114922, IMG submission 100975) | Deep subsurface microbial communities from Aarhus Bay to uncover new lineages of life (NeLLi) - Aarhus_00045 metaG | ecosystem: Environmental > Aquatic > Marine > Oceanic > Sediment | place...
GTCGCGGGGGAAGCTGTTCTATCGCCTGGCCCAGCAGGCGGTTCAGATCCAACCGCACCCATTCGACACGTTGATCGGGCCACAAGATATGGGGGGCGGTTGAGTCAAGTGCATACCCACATTGAGCATTGAGAATTGATCATTGAGAATTGCCTTTTGACCTTGGACCTTGGACCTTGGACTTTGGACCTTGGACCTTCTTCGGCTCATCCTTTTCTTCACCCGGGCTTTGTACTTGATACCGCTATGCATTTGCGTACACTATGGTCGTGTTGCGTTCCAGTCCATTCGCCGCCACGGAGCCCGTCATGAGCTCGCAGACCACGACGAAAACAAAAGGCCAACTCGAAGCCGAAATATCCGAAGCCATCATCAAGTTTGAGAAGGAATACATGGGCCGCGGCCCCGACGAGGCGCGGGCCTATATCATAGAAGACATGATCCTGATCCGGCTGCGCGGTGTGCTGACCCCCGCCGAGAAGCAGCTCGCGGCAACGGGCGATGTGTCGCGGGGGTTGGCCCTCATCAAGAACGTGAGGATGGAGCTTCTCGAAAAGGGGCGGGCACTCCTCGAAACGATCGTCTGCGACCTCACCGGACGGACGGTCGTGAGCCTTCACACCGACATCAGCACGGTTACGGGCGAGCGAGTGATCATCTTTATCCTCGACGGCACCGTGCGGCTCAAGACCGACGCCGGCTAGCGGGGGCAGAGCCCCTTCGCCCGCCAAGAGGCGGAACAACGATGCCGAAGCGGACGACGCGAGGGCCATGTAGGGGCGGCTCGCAAACGCCACTTTCCGCTTGACTTACGGCCCCGAATCTGGTATAAAGCTATCATATTGTGAGCCGGGAAGATCAACAGGGGATAACCCCGCGAGGCCATCTGCTGAAGATAGGGCCGGCCAACATATCGCGTGATTGCTGTCCGTTTTTGCCAGCAAATTACTGATGTGTTAGCAGTGACCCTTTTCGGGATGGCCGGTCGAGACTTTGGCCAGCGAACATCCCTCGGGTATGCGCTGGCCTGTTTTGTTGCCGCCGAGCCGGCGGGGCACCAACTTGGGGAAGATACGTATATGAAAGAAGGCTACCGGGAAGTCCTTCGGGAAAACCTCACTCACGAGAACCTCGACAAGCTGATGCGCCTCGACAATGCCAAGCTGCACAAGTTTGTGGCCGATGGCATACAACTGTGCGAGCCCGAGTCGGTCTTTGTGTGTACCGACTCGGCCGACGACGTGGCCCATATACGTATGCTTGCCGTGGAGACCGGCGAGGAAAAACCCCTTGCCATCGAAGGCCACACCATTCACTTCGACGGCTACGAAGACGAAGAGCACCACGACCAGGCACGCGACAAGGCAAATACGAAATACCTCCTCCCGCGGGGCCAGGACCTCGGAAAGAGGCTCAACTCCATCGACAGGGATAAGGGCCTCGCAGAAATCAAAGGCTACCTCAAAGGCGCCATGGCAGGGCGTGTGATGCTGGTGCGGTTCTTCTCCCTCGGCCCGACCAATTCGGAATTCTCGATCTCCGGCGTGCAGTTCACCGACTCCGCCTATGTCGCTCACAGCGAAGACCTGCTCTATCGGCCCGGCTACGAGCAGTTCAAGCTGCTGGGCGATTCGACGCAATTCTTCCGCGTGCTGCATTCCGCCGGCCAAATGAAAGACAACGTGAGCGTGAACATCGCCAAGCGGCGGATCTACATTGATCTCGACGACGAGATCGTCTACAGCGTGAACACCCAGTACGGCGGGAACACGATCGGATTCAAGAAGCTGGCCATGCGGCTGGCCATCCGCAAAGCCGACCGCGAGGGTTGGCTCGCCGAACACATGCTCATCGTCGGTGTGCACGGTCCCAACGACCGCGTCACTTACTTCACCGGCGCGTTTCCCAGCTTCTGCGGCAAGACGTCCACTTCGATGATCAACGGCGAGACGATAGTGGGCGACGACATCGCGTATCTGCGCCGCGGGAAGGACCGCGTGTATGCGGCAAACGTTGAAGCGGGGATATTCGGAATCGCGAAGGACGTGAACCCGGAGGACGATCCCGTAATCTGGAACGCAATAACCAGGCCCGGCGAAATAATCTTCTCCAATGTCCTCATCGCAGACGGCACCCCCTACTCGCTGGGCGGCGGCCGCCGGCCGCCCGAGCGCGGCGTGAACTTCTCGGGGAAGTGGCACGCCGGCAAGCAAGACGACCTCGGCAATGAGATTCCACTCGCCCACAAGAACGCCCGCTACACGCTGCGGCTCAGCAGCCTGCCTAACCTCGACGATAAGGCTGATGATCCTCAAGGCGTGCCCGTCGGCGGCATCATCTACGGGGGCCGCGACTCGGACGTCTGGGTACCCGTGCAGCAGGCGTTTGACTGGGTGCACGGCGTGGTCACAATGGGGGCAAGCCTCGAGTCGGAAACCACCGCCGCAACGCTCGGCGCGGTGGGTGTGCGTACATTTCAGCCGATGTCGAACCTCGACTTCGTCTCGCTGCCGCTGGGCCGTTACATACAGAATCACATCAAATTCACGCAGGGAACGAAGTTCCCGCCCGTCGTCTTCGCCGTCAATTACTACCAAAAAGGACCAGACGGCGAATACCTGACCGGCATGAACGACAAGAACGTGTGGGTGAAATGGATGGAACTGCGCGCCAACGCAGACGTGGGGGCTGTCACCACGCCGACCGGGTACAGCCCGTTCTATGACGACCTGCACAAGCTGTTCGGCAGCGTCCTCAAGAAGGACTATTCGGCCGAGCAGTATGTTGAGCAGTTCAACATTCGCGTCCCGGAGAACCTCGACAAGATCGACAGGATACAGAACATCTATCGTACGGAAGTGTCCGACACGCCTCAGGCGCTGTTCGATGTCCTCGACCGGCAGCGGGAACGGCTGACCGAAGCGCAAGCAAAATACGGCGACTACATCTCCCCGTTTGATCTGGCCGGCGCGTAAGAACTTTGGCCGATTAACGGCGAATGAGCAATGGGCCGCGGAGAAGAAACCTGTACGTGCTTTGCGTGTGAAGCCGACATTGTATGGGCTCTGCAGGAATCCCCAAAGGGGATGAAACATTGTTAGCCCAAGGCGTGAGCCTTGGGGACACGGAGTAAAACAAAACATGCGCCCTGTAGGGGCGCAACTCAAGAGACATAGCCGACGCGAAGCCCCACGGGTTGCGCCCCTACAGGGCGCGCTGCTGTGGCGGACCACGATACCCAAGGCTCACGCCTTGGGCTAACAATGTTACGCCTCTGCGAGGCTCAGAAACTGCACGGCAGAACAACCGTCTGGATCGCCGTTGCGAAGGTCGCTAAACACATACAGAAACCTCCGCGGCCCAATCTCTTTTCCCCATTCCGCGCAGATCCCACAAGTGAAAACCGCTTCATCTTTCGCGCAACCTTTTCCGACTTGCCGCGTTGAATAACACGGAGCCGCAAGAGCAGAGGCCCCGGCGCAGACTGGTGAGTTCCAACTGTGCGAAAGCCGGGCCAAGGTTGTTGACCTCGTCTCGGCAATCCTTTATAATAGGCAACTGTGAACTCAATCCGGCCCTATTGAAAGGGCCAATCACGAGGTTTATTTGAAACAACGGAGGTCACAATGATGAAAAGGGTAATGATGTTTGGCGTGCTGTGCCTGACGGCCGTGATAGCCTGCAATGCGGCAATGGCGGGAGAGGGAAGAGGCGGCGGATGGCGGCTCAGAGCGGCCGAGGGGTTCAGGGCTAACGCGCCTCCCGAAATCCAGGAGATCATGGACAAGAGGGCCGCGGGGCAACAGCTCGACGAGGCTGAGCGCGAGAAGCTGGGCAATTACTTCCTCGAGCGCGGCGCCAGAATGAGAGGGCGAATCCGGGAGAACGCACCTGAAGACGTTCGGGCCATTATGGAGAAGCGCGCCCGAGGCGAGGAACTCACCGAAGAAGAGCAGGGGCGATTGCAAGGCTACGTGCGCGAGCGCATGGCCCAGCGTTTCGGAAATCGAGCGCGACGCCAGGCGCCTCAGCCGCCGTTCCTTGCCCCGGTGGAAGCCAACCCCCGCGATCTGGCCCTCCTCCGCATCGCAAAGATCAAGCACGACGAGGGCGATCACGAGGAGGCGGTGAGTGCGCTCGCCACGGTCATCGCCGAGAGCCCGCAGCCGGAGGTGCTGGCGGTGGCCCATCTAGCGACCGCCAGGATTTACAAGACGGACCTCGCACTCCCCGATAAGGCGGCGGCGGAGTTTCTACTGGTGCGCGGACCGATGGGCAATCAGGCGATACGCGAAATGATCGAGATGTACGAGCAGGCAGGCGAGCCGGAGCAAGGCATAGAGGTCCTCAAGAATGCGGCGTCGGAGGCGACCGAGAAGCCCGACAAGGTTTACTTCCTCATGCACGCCGCCGAGGCCTGCCGCCGGGCGGGGCAGATCGACGCGGCCATCGAAACGCTGCAGGAGGTAGTGGAGTTGCTGAGTTACGCCGAGGCACTCGAGATGAAGGATCAGTTTGGTCCTCCCGAAGAGCCGCCCCGGTCCCCTTTCCGTCGCAGGTAGGTGAGGCGACAGCCATTTCTCAGGCGCCGGCACGGGGTCGGCGCCTTTTCTTCTTGGGCGCAACAACGAGGACGAGAAGAAATGGCGCGCACCAACCCCAAACCATATTTCGTTAGTGCACCCGGTTCCGCTCATACCCCGCAATTACCTTGATTTCCCGCCTCTCGTAAGGTAAATTCTTGTACGGTGATTCGACTGAAAGAGGATGCCGGAGGACTGTTGTGCGAATAGGCTGCGCCACGTGGATGATGGGCGTAAACACCTTGGCGGAGAGCATCGAGAAAGCCGTCGAGTGCGGGGCGAAGGCCGTGAGCTTTCTCATGACTCCCCAGCGGTATCAGAGGCCCGATGAAGCGCAGAAGATACTTGACCTGGTGCAGAGGCACGATCTCGACGTGACCTGCCACAACGCGCTCGGCCGCGCGGAGGAAGAGAGCAATCCGCTGCCGCGGCTGCAGGACGAGATCGACGACATAATCGAATGGCACGTTGCCTCGGGCCGGGTCAGATGCGTGTCGTTTGACCCGGCGTCTTTCAGATTGCTGCCGGACAAGGAGCCGGTCGTCGACATCCAAAAAACCGCAGAGCTTCTGAAATACGCTACCGATCGCCTTGCTCGCCGCGGAATCAAGACCGCCGTCGAGAACTGGATAGGAAACTCGAATATTCAAGCTTACGAGGCCATCAAGGAGGGCGTGGACCACGAGAATCTCGGCGCGCTGGTCGATATCGGCCACCTGAATATCGCCGTCAACGCGAATCTGACGGGCGGGCTCTCGCCGGGGGATTACGTGCGCCGCATGCCGATCCCGATTCACGAAGTACACGTGCATTACAACAACGGCGTCGACGATCAGCACGCACCCCTCGAGGCCCACAGCATAGTGGTCGAGCAGGCGGTCCGGGCGCTGGCCCAACGCGGCTTCGACGGCATCGCCACGATCGAGCACGGCCGGATGGGCGACCTCCCGCCCGATCCGACCGATGAGACGGTCAAGTCCATCAGGAAGAGCATGAAGATTTTCGAGAAGCTGTTCGCCCAGGGGCAAAAGGACATCTAATGAAGCCCATATCGGAAAGCCGATTGCAGGAGTTACTTCGCGGGCTCAGCGGCAGGCGCGTGCTTGTCGTCGGCGACATCTCCCTCTACGAATACATCTGGGGGAGAATGACCGGGATCTCCACCGAGGCCCCCGTGCCGGTCGTGGATGTTCGCGCCAGGACCTTCGCCCCAGGCGCCGCGGGCAACACTGCCGTTGGGCTGGCCGAGCTGGGTGCCGCCGCGGCGCTGTGCGGGTGGGTGGGCGACGACCCACACGGCCGGACGCTCATTGAATTGCTGAAGGAGAAGGGCGTCGATACATCCGCAGTCATTGCGGTGAAGGACGCACCGACCAACACCTATACGAAGATAAGCGCGGGCGGCTATCACAGCGCCCGGCAGGAGCTGCTCCGGACCCACACTATGCCTTCCGGCGCTCCCGCTCCCGAGGCGGAAAAAGCCATCCTCACGGAGATGCAAAGCCGCGCCGGCGCGGTCGACGCCATCATCCTTGTGGATCAGACCGGCGCAGCAGTTACGCAACGCGTCATTGATCTCGCTGTCGATTTGCGGAGCAAGCATCAGGTGATCGTTGTGGGCGACAGCCGGGACAACGTGCGCGAAATGCGGGGGATCGACCTTGTTGTGGCGAACGACTACGAGGCCGGCCTCGCCGTGGGGCAGGACCTCGACAATCGTTCGGCCGTCGAGCGCGCCGGCGAGATGCTTGTGGGCGGGCAGGACCTTCAGAACGTCATCATCACCCGCGGCAGGGAAGGCATGTCCGTTTTTTCACAAGGCAGCGGCCCCGTTCACTTGCGAACGCACACCCTCGAGGTCTTCGACGTAACGGGGGCCGGCGACACCGTAACTGCGGTTACAACGCTGGCGCTGCTGGCCGGCGGATCGGCCGTGGAAGCCGCGCAGCTCGCCAACCTCGCAGCCGGCGTGGCAGTGAGCAAAGTGGGTACCGTGGCTGTGTCGGCCGACGAAATCCTGGACACGCACGCTCACTACACGGGCATCGCACCATCGAGCAAGATCAAGACCCTCGAAGAGCTCGAGACCATCGTGGCGGAGCTCAGAAAAGACGGCTGCAAGATCGCTTGGACCAACGGCTGCTTCGATATTCTCCACTCCGGCCATATTGCTTACCTTCGCAAGGCAAGGCAACGGGCAGACGTGCTCCTGCTGGGCGTAAGCGGCGACAAGACGGTAACCAAGCTCAAAGGCGAAGGCCGGCCGGTCAACGACCAGCGGTCACGCGCTGAGCTCCTCGCCGAGATGGCGAGCGTCGACTACGTCGTCATCTTTGAAGAAGAGAGCCCGGTGCACATTATCGAGGCGCTCAAGCCCGACGTCTATGTGAAGGGCGGCGACTATACGATCGACACCATAAACCAGGTGGAGCGGCGCATGGTCGAAAGCTACGGCGGCGGCATCGAGCTGCTCGGAAACGTTGAGGGAACGTCGACCACGGATATCATCGCGAAGATACTCCGGCAGAACCAGGACATATAGCGAGGTGGGGCATGAACATAGCAGGCATAATTGGTTTGCCGATGTCGGGCAAGAGCGTGATCTTCGACGCCATAGCCGCCGGGCACGAGGCGCAGAGCCACGACCCCATCAGGCCCCGCGTGGTCACGGTAAAGGTCCCCGACCAGCGCATGGAGTGGCTGCGGGAGCAGACCGAGCCAAAGAAATTTACGCTCGACTCCATCGAGTTTCTTGATTTTGCAAGGCTTTTCGATACCAGCCCTCACGCCCCTCGCGACAGCCGCATTTTCGCCGAGGTCCGTGACTGCGACGCCCTGATGATTGTGTTGAGAGGATTCCTCGACGAAGGCTTGCCTCACCCGGAGGGAAGTGTAGATCCTGTCCGCGACTTGCGCTTCATCGAAGCCGAGATGCTCCTTGCCGACCTCGACATGGCCGAGCGAAGAATTGAGAGGCTCGAGGTCAAGGTCACAAAACCGACGTCCACCCAGAAGCAGGATCGGCTCGAGCTTGCCATTCTTGAACGCTGCCGCGACGCCATAAACGACGAGCAGCCGATAAAGAGCGTCGAACAGAGGTCGGAGGAAAAAAAGGCCATCCGCGGCTTCCATTTCCTTACCGCAAAAGATGCCGTGATCGTGATCAACATCGGCGACGAGCAGGAGGTAAATGAATCATGGCGTGAGGCGATCAGCGAGGAATACTCGGAAGTGCTCTTCGTGCGGGGGACGATCGAATCCGAGATCGCCGAGCTCGAGGAAGCCGACCGCGCCGAATTCATTGCCGACATGGGGCTGGAGGAATCCGCCAGAGATCGCCTTATCCATTCCTCGCTGCGAGCGCTGGGAAGAGGCAATTTCTTCACAATCGGCAACGACGAGGTGAAAGCCTGGCCGGTGAAGCCCGGCGATACGGCCATCGACTGTTCCGCGACGATCCACACTGATTTGGCCCGAGGCTTCATACGCGCCGAAGTGATGCAGTTCGACGACATGAAGGAGGCGGGCTCGATGAAGGAAGCGAAGGCCCAAGGTAAGATGCGCGTGGAAGGCAAGGACTACAAGGTGCAGGACGGCGACATCCTCTGGATCCGGTTCAACGTCTGACTATGCCCAAGATTCTCTTCGTTCACCACGCTACGCAAATCAGCGGGGCGGAAAACAGCCTGCTGGATTTGCTCGCAGCGCTTGACGCTGAGTGGGAGCCTGTGGTCGCCTGCCCAGGTGGGGGCCCCCTCGCCGAGCGGCTGCAGAAAGCCGGCGCGCGAGTAGTAGACGTGCCCATGACCCGATTCAAACGCACCCTTTGCCCGTTGGCTCTTTCCCGGTACTTCCTCGCATGGCGGCGCGGCGTGCGGGCACTTGCCGAGGTTATCAGGGAAGCCAACATCGATATTGTCCACTCAAACAGCACGACCGCCCATCTTTACGGCGGCGCGGCGGCAAGGCGCTGCGGGGTTCCATCCGTCTGGCACGTCCGGGACGTTGCGATCCCGGGTCTGACGAGACTCCTGTTGCCGCGTGCCTCCGCGTGCATCGCCATATCGCATTTCATCGCGGAGCGAGTGGAATCGTCGGTCGGCGTGACACCCGAGGTGATATACAACGGGGTCGATCTCGAGCGCTTTCATCCCCCCGAGCGGCCTCCGGAAGAGCCGACCGTTGCGATGGTCGGGCAGTTGGTTACGTGGAAAGGTCATCACGATTTTCTGCAAGCAGCGGGGAAGGTGCGCGAAACGCTCCCCGCGGCCCGTTTCCTGATCGTGGGGGAAGATCTGTTCGGCGATCACCCGCACTACAAAAAAGAGCTGGAGGCCCTGGCGGCCGATCTGGGCATTGCGGAGTCCGTGACGTTTACAGGATACTGCGCGGATGTACCGGAGTTGTTGCGGACGGTGAGCGTGCTGGCGCTGCCATCGCGCGAGGAGCCCTTCGGGCGCATCCTTGTGGAGGCGATGGCCTCGGGGGTGCCGGTCGTTGCGTACGAAGAGGGCGGCCCGACGGAGATCATCGCTCATGGCAAGACGGGCCTGCTGGTGCCGCGGGGCGACGTTGCACAGTTGGCGTCGGCCGTGGCGGGTCTCCTGCTGGACCCGGCCAAGGCGAGCAGGCTGGGTGACGCCGGCAGAGCCCGGGCGGCCGAAGCATTCAGCCACCGCCGGACCGCGGAAAATATCATGGCCGTGTATTCGAGGCTTCTGGAGGGCAGAGAATGAAGATCGCGATCGATGGTTCGCTGCTCTCGGGCGTGCATTCCGGTGTGGAGCTTTCGATCCTCGGACTCATCAAGGGCCTGTCGACCTTGCCGACCGACGATACTGTTCTCGCTTACGTGGGTAAGAAGTTCGAATGCGCCAATCTGCCGGCGGGCTGTGTGAAGTTGCGGAGAGCGTCCGGGGCCGGCGGCTCCAGACTGCGACGGATAATCTGGCAGCAGACAGCTCTCCCGATGTATCTGAAGGCGGAGGCGGTCGAACTGTTTCACGGCCCCGGATACGTGCTTCCGGCAATGAGCCGCGTGCCCGGCGTTGTTACCGTCCATGACGTCATCGCGCTCACGAGGCCGGCCTTGTGCAAGAAGTCCAACGTCATGCACTACAGGCGTATGGTGCCGCGCAGTGTGCGCAAAGCACAACTCGTGATCGTGCCGACAAATGCCGTTGCCCGGCAGGTGACCGAAACGCTGGGCACGAGCGACGAGAAGATCCGGGTGGTTCCGGCCGGGCTCGACTCGCGTTTCAGGCCGGCCGACAAGCCTCAGAAGGGCAACGTGCGCAAGGAGCTGAATCTTCGCGGACCCTACATCCTGCACGTGGGCAACCTTGAGCCGAAGAAGAATCTCGCCGCGCTCGTGCAGGCTTTCTTTGCGGCGAAGAAGAACAAAAACCTGCCGCACAAACTTGTATTGGCCGGGACCTTGGGTTGGAAGTGCGAGCCGGTCCTGAGATTGATAGGGGAGTTGGGCCTCGAAGACGAAGTCGTTAGACCCGGCTACCTGCCGCGCGACCTCCTGCCGGCGCTGTACTCGGCCGCCGACATGTTCGTGTTCCCTTCGCTGATCGAAGGGTTCGGTATTCCGCCGCTTGAGGCGATGGCGTGCGGCACGCCCGTGATCATTTCAAAAGACCCCGCCCTCAGAGAAACGGCGGGCGGCGCTGCCGTGGAGGTGGAGGCCGAGGACCTCGCAGGGCTTCGCGAGGCGATCGAGGCGGTGGCGGAGAACAAGAAACTCCGCACCAGCTTGATCGAGAAGGGGAGGGCGCGGGCTGCACAATTCTCGTGGATCGAGACCGCGAGGAAAACGCTGGACGTCTATCACGAGGCCGCTCAGAAGGCAAAGACAGAGGTTCGCCGGGAAGATTTGCTGCAATGACACACCGCCGCGTAGCCTACGTACTCGCTGGGTACCCGGCTCGGTCGGAGACCTTCATCCGGCGCGAGATCGAGGCGGTGCGCGGGCACGGGGTTCAGGTCGATATCTATGCATTGAGAAAAGGCGAGGGAAGCACCGAAGTGGGGGAGGCGACTTACCGCAAAGAAATACCTGTGGCCGAGAAATGCATGTCGCTCTTGTGGGCAGCGCTGCGCCCACTGAAGCTCGCGCGGGCCATCGGCGGAATCTTCCGCGACCATTTCGCGGAGCCGTCGCGGTTTTGTAGTTCACTGCGCAATCTTGCCGCGGCGGCTGCCTTTGCAAGGCGGATCAAGAGGAGCGGCGCGGGCTGTGTTCACGCGCACTTCGCCAACGAGCCGACCGCGGTTGCTCGAAGTGTTTCTTTGCTCGTTACAATTCCGTACACTTTTTCGGTCCATGCGTACGACATTTTTGTGGACAATCCCACCCTGACGGATAAAATTGGGTCGGCGAGGGCAGTGGCCGCCTGCACGGAAGCGGCTGCCCGCCGGGTGCGAGAGCTCACGCCCTCGGACCTCCACCACAAGATCCACGTTGTAAGGCACGGCGTGGGACCGCTCCCGAGCAGTGAGCAGACCGAATCCGAGCGCCGGCCGCTGGTGCTTATGGTGGGGCGCCTCGTCGAGAAAAAAGGCGTGCCGACGCTGCTGGCGGCCGTGAAGCTGCTTCGCGACAAAGGCCGCCCAATCGAGTGCGTAATACTCGGTGACGGAACTCAGAGGGCCTCTGTAGAGCGCGCAGTCGACGAGCTCGGAATCAAAGACGCCGTTCAATTGCCCGGCTGGGCCGCGCCCGAAGATGTGCGCAAGTGGATGTCGCGGGCGAGCGTGCTGGCGGCACCCTCGGTGGTGACCGCGGACGGCGACCGCGACGGCCTGCCAAACGTCATCCTCGAGGCGGCCGCGGCGGGTTTGCCCGTGGTTGCGTCGGACGTGGGCGGGATCGGCGAGTTCGTCTGCAACGAGGTCACAGGCCTGCTTGTTACGCCGGGCGACGCGGATGCCCTTGCGACAGCGATAGAGCGAATGATGGAGGATGAGGTCTTCCGGAAGAAGGTAGCCGAAGCCGCCCGCGAGAAAGTGGGGCGGGAATATGATGCCTACGTGAACGCCGGCGCGCTTATCAAAGCAATGGGATGGAAGTCGTGAAGTAATGGAAGAGACAAAGCAGTCTTCTCTTGCCAAAAAGATCGTCAAGGGCATGGCCGTCGTGCTGTTCTTCTGGCTGTTCTGGAAGTTCGGCGGCTTCTTGCTCAGCGTGATCATCGGCAATCTGTATCCTCCGGGCAAGGAGCCGGCGGCCGACGCTTACGCGCACGTTTATAAGTACATAGTCTTCGCTTTCATATACTCGAGCGCGCTCAAAATCCTCATCCCCGCCTTCGTGCCGATCTTCATCGACAAGATGAACCGGGACGGCGAATCCAGCGCGTGGGAGTTTGCCTATTCAATCATCAACATAATGCTGATTGGGGCTATTGCGGTATCCGCTATCGGCATATTCGCCGCGCCGGCCGTCGTCAACCTGCTGGTCCCGGGCTTCTCCCTTGAGACCCGTGAGCTGTGCATCCGCCTGCTCAAGATAATGCTGCCCGGCTGCATCGGGATGGTGCTGTCGATGGTGATGATGTCGGTGCTCAACAGCTACAAGGTCTTCAGCTATCCCGCCGCGGGCGACGCCGCCCAGAAGCTTGTGTGGGCGGCGGCTCTGTTCCTCGGTGTGAAGCTGCTCGGCCTCGACGCCCGCACCGTTGCCTACGGCTTCCTCGCGGGTTGCATCGTGCAGGTGGCCGTCAATATATTCGGATTGCGCAAGAAGAGGCAATTCTACCGCCCGCTGATCACCAATCCTTATTATCCTCGCTTTCTGAAGGAGCTCGGGTGGCTGGCAGTTTTCGGCGTAACCTTTTTCGCCGCGGCGTACTGGTCGAAAGACATCGTTCAATCTGCGGCCGCTTACGCCGCGCCGGGCGCCGACATCCAGTTGTGGACAAGGATGTTCATCTTCACAAGCGGGCTGCTGCTCGTGTGCGGCTACAGCGCTTTTCTTTGGGCCAGATCGAGGAAGAGAAGCTCGACGGCGGCGCGCTTTGCGGCGCTGGTCGCGCCGCTCCTCATCGGAGTGGCGTTTGCCCGTTATCGCGACATCGTAACTTCTTTCTTCCAATCCTTCACGAAAGCCGGCGTATTTGCCGACGTCGAGTTCTCGAAGAATATCGGCAACCTCCCGATCGTGCTTGTCGCCTATGGGCTCTCTGTCGCGATGTTCCCATATCTCTGCGAGCTTGCCTCGGGCAAGGATATGAAGACGTTCGCAACACTCGTCACGCGCGCCCTGAGGATGATCGCGATTTTCTTCATTCCGCTGAGCATCGTGATGATCCTGCTCAACAGGCCTATCATCGCCCTGATCTACGACCGCGGCAACTGGAGCGACCTGCACGTGGGCTACGCGGCGACCGCACTGGCGTTCTACGTATTCGCGTTGTTTTTCTACGCCATCGAAAACGTCGTGATGCAGTCGTACTTCTCCATGCAGAGAATGTGGATGCCCACGCTGCTCGGCATTATCGCGGCGCTGGTGCAGGTGGCGTTCCTTTTCGTTGGCATTCGCGTGCTCCGCTACGACCGCCCCTACGACATCTTCCTGGCGGTCACACTGGCGTATCCGTTGTCGAGGATCTTCAAGAACCTGGCCCTGCTGGCGATCCTGCGCCTGCGCATGCCGATTCTGCCGATGCGCGAAACGGTTACATTCGCAGCCAAGCTGGCCGTCGTTTGCCTTGCCTTTGCTGCCGTTGTTCACGGCTCGAATCGTGTTCTTGAAAACCTCACCCCGATGACCCACTTCAAGAAGGCCGACGTGGTGCTCGATACCTTCAACGCTGAGAATACGAGCTGGACGAGCCGCGATGCCGACGAATTGACGGTCGAGCGCGTGTCTGGCGGGGCAGTAGGGCTTGTGGCCAGGTACCGTCCGCTCACGAGCCGAGAAATATCACTCGACCGGGAACTCGGTTATTTTCGCCTCGCCGACGTGTCGCAGGTAAGCTTCGTTTGCAGGACAGACGTTGCTTCCGCTAAAGGCGAGCCCGACGGCGCAAGCTGGAAGCCGCAGCGTCTCATTGTTGAGATAGCCTTCGACAACGAAACGTGGCGGTCGGAGCCCGTCGATATAGGAATCGCCTGGCCCGACTCCCCGCACACGATCCCCGTACCGAGCGGCCTCGGCCGTGCACGGCGCGTGAGCCTCATCATTCCGCGCGAAAGCGACGGGGCCACCGGCCTCTTCAGCTCATTGAAGCCGAGACCCCCGACCCCCCGGCGGACGCTGCTGCTCAAAGAGCTGCGCTTCCGCAGCGGGGGCCGTGAGATCATCACCGACAGCTTTGCTCAGCCCACGCCGGATTGGCAGACACCCGACGACGTGCTGCTGGTCTCGGCTACGAGCGAAGACGACGCCGGCGAACAGGCGCTGATGCTCGTCAGCGACGGCACGGCAAGACGTGCATCCCGCGACCTAGCCGGTTATGACCTCCGAGACACCGCGGGGCTGCGCCTCAAGGTCAAGTCGAGTAGGGGAGGGGAGTTGGACGTGGCGCTCTTCGACGCGGCAGGAAACCGGTTTTACAGGGCGTTCGCCATAGACCCCAGCGATTCGCGCAAGTCTTACGTGATCGGGTTCGAGAAATTCCCCGGCGCAATCGACCCGTCGAGGCTCGAACGTGTGCAGTTCGGTTTCAGGCCGGATGCCGGGGGAATGCCGGAGCGGGTGTGGCTGGACAACGTCACCTTCGTGGCAGGCAGGGGGCCGCTGTGGGGCCTGGCATACGAGGTCGCGAAGTTCGTGCACGTCGCGATACCGTGCCTGGCAGGCGGAATAGTACTGATTGCGCTCGTGTTTTTGTTGAGAATAGAAGAGGGGCGGCTGGTTCTCGACTGGGTGGTGGAGCAGGGCCGCGAAAGGCTCGCCGTCTTGAGGAGGCGTCGCTCCGCGCAATAACCGAGGGGAAGTCTTATGGCACAAGTGATTCTTGCATACTCGGGAGGGCTGCACACATCGGTCTGCGTGCACTGGCTAAGGCGCGAAAAGAGCCTGCACGTGATCGCCGTGACGGCGGACCTCGGGCAGAAGGACAGCCTCCGGGAGGAAGCTGATCGCGCCATCGCCGCCGGGGCCGAGGCGGTGCACATCATTGATCTGCGCGAAAAGTTCGTGACGGACTTCATCTTCAAGGCGCTCAAGGCCAACGCCAGGACACAATCGGGCTACCTGCTGACTACTGCACTGGGGCGGCCGCTCATCTGCAAGGAACTCGTAAAGAGGGCACGTGAGGAGAATTGCAGGGTCATTGCACACGGTGCGCGCGGCAACCGCAACGACGTCATCCGATTCCGCAACTGCATATCGGCTCTCGCACCGGAGATGCAGATCATCACGCCTCTCAGCGAATGGCGGATGAAGACCCGCGAAGAGGAGATGGAATACGCCCGCCGCAACGGTATTCCCATCAAAGAAGAGACAGCCCTCGGCTACGACAGGAACGTGTGGGGCGCCAGCATACGATGCGGCCCCCTTGTCGGCTCCTGTGACGATTTGAAGGGACTTTCTTACCAAATGACACGGGACCCCGAAGACACCCCCGACGCGCCCGGACCGGTCGAAATCGGGTTTGTCCGAGGCCTGCCCGTGTCCCTCAACGGCAAACAGACCAAGCCGCTGAAGCTGATCGAAACGCTCAACGAGCTCGGCGGGCTGCATGGCGTGGGCCGGCTCGACACCGTCGAAGACTCGCTGTCCGGCCTCCGCACGCGAAACGTTTACGAGGCCCCCGGGGCCACGATCCTCTACACCGCCCACGAGGCACTCGAGCTGCTGGTGCTCAAGCGCCTGCTCGTGCGGTACAAGGAACTGCTCGGCCGGAAGTACGCCGATCTCATTTTCCGCGGCGAGTGGTTCGACGAGTTCAGGGAGTGCCTCGACGCCTTCTTCGACAAGTCGCAGGAACGCGTAACAGGCACGGTCAGGCTCAAGCTCTTCAAAGGAAGCTGCTCCGTCCTCGGCAGAGAATCCGAATTCTCGCTCTTCGGCCAACCGCAAGCGCCCGCGACCGGCCGCGTAGGCAAATGATGCCGTGATTTGTGGCATTGCTTTCGAGCCACGATGGTGGGAGGGAAGCTCTTTGAAAAGAGGTATGTGTTTAGCGTGGTCTGAAATGGCACGTCCCGTCTTCGAAAGTGCCCCCGACGGGCTTGTCCCGCCGGAGCAACAGATTGATGGGCTAAACCGTGTTGCCCCGGTGCATCGCGGACCGCCGCATCCGCCGCAGGCGGATGTCGTTGCCAGCAGGATGCAGGCAACGTGGCCTTCCTTCGGAGCCTGCCGTTTGGCAGGCTCGGAAGAAAGGTCGGCGGCCGTAGACCGGAGGTCGGTGTTCTCTCCACGTAGCCTGTCAATCTTTCGCCCCTGCCGGTCAAGCCGGCAGGGGGCGGTACTACTTGGGAACGGAGGTGTGTCGTTACACGCAAACGCTAAACAGATACGAAAAGAGTTTCCCCCAGCAAAGGGGCCGCCTAAGAAGGCGGCGCGGCGAAGCCCGCCTGAGAAGGCGGGGAGACGTTCGTCGACGAGACGAAGGCTTGGACCAAGGTTTCTTATCACGGACCTAACGGGTTAGCATGGAAGCAGAAATAGTATCGGTCGGCGATGAAATCCTTCTCGGAATGATCGCCGACACAAACAGCGCCTACCTGGCCGGCAAGCTCGCAAGCCATGGGATCAAGGTAACGCGTCAGACTGCGGTGGGGGACGACCTTAACGCGATCAGCAACGCAGTGTCGGCCGCGTCGGCGCGCGCCGATCTCGTGATCGTCAACGGCGGGATCGGGCCGACCATCGATGACGTCACCCGGCAGGCGGTCGCCGCGGCCGCAGAGGTCGCCATGCGTATGGACGACGAGTGGCTGGCCGTGATGCAGGCCAAGTTCCAGCACCGCAACATCAAGATGCCCGTCAGCAACGAGGTGCAGGCGTTCATCCCCGAAAACGCCACCCTCATCTTCAACCCCGCCGGCACCGCCGCGGGCTTTTACCTCAGGATCGGTGGGGCGGAGGTCGCCGTCTTCCCAGGCGTGCCCGCCGAGCTCAAAGAGATGTTCGAGCGGGAGTATCTGCCGGGGCTCCTCGAACGCGCCGCAACCGGGCGGGTGCTCGTGACGCGCTCGCTGAGATGCTTCGGCCTGCCGGAGTCGCTCATCAACGAAAAGATCGAGCGCCTGATGGGCCCAAACAGAAACCCGCAGGTGGGGCTGCTCGCGAAGGGGGCGATCATCAGTGTCAAGATCACGGCCTCCGCCACCGACGAGCGCGCCGCGCTGAACATGATCGAAGAGATCAAGCAGCAGGCCCGCGAACGGCTCGGCGAATGTGTGTTTGGGGAGGACGACGACGAACTGCAGACGGTCGCCGCGCGTCTGCTCACACAACGCGGCCTTACCGTATGCACGGCGGAGTCGTGCACGGGCGGGCTGATCGCCGAGCGCCTGACCGAGATATCCGGCAGCTCGAGGTACTTCCTCGGTGGGGCGGTAACCTACAGCAACGAAACGAAGACCGATCTCCTGGGCGTACCCGAGCGCCTTCTCGCCGAGGTCGGCGCCGTGAGCCGGGAGGTCGCCGCATCGATGGCCGAGGGCATCCGTGTGCGGATGGGCGCCGACTACGCGCTCTCCGTGACCGGCATCGCCGGACCCACCGGGGGCACACCCCAAAAACCCGTCGGGCTCGTTTACATTGCACTGGCCGGTCCCGCCAAATCCACCGCCCCCGTAGGACCCACCCATACCGACGTGAAGGAACTGCGTCTGTCCGGCACCCGCGAGCAAATCCGCGACCGCACCGCCAAGCATGCGTTGAACATGCTGAGGCTGAGGGTGGCGGGGGGGTGACAATCAGCGTTCCGCAGAGACCCCGAGCCAAAGCCAGCCCCAGACTTCACCCCGGTCGACTTACCTGCATTTTGTCTTATTGAGAATACGCAAGTTTTCTCTTGACATTTGGCACTAGTTCTGGTATTGATCTAGTAGAATTCTGGTTCTCCCCGCCGCGGTTCTGGTCAGGCATGTGGAAAATGTGTTTATAGGGGGGCTAATGGGCGTACACGAAAGCAGTGTCAATTACCAAAACTTAATCCGTGACTTGGCCGAAATGTACCCATTTGAGGTGTCCGAGGTTATAGTCACGGAACTTGTGGCCAACGCATTGGACGCGGGCGCGACGCGCATCCATATCAGTTTTGATCCTCACAAGAATGTGTTGATTGTGGCGGACGACGGTGCCGGTATGACTTCTGATCAGTTCGAGGAATACCACGATTTTGCGGCTGGGCTTAAGCAGCGCGGTGCAGGCATTGGCTTCGCAGGCGTCGGAGCGAAGATTAGTTTCAACGTTGCTGATGCTGTGGTCACTGAGACCAAAAGCAGAAGCTTCCAAGGAGGTTCAAACTGGTATCTGAAGTCGAAAAAGAGGCTGATTTGGGAGGACGTTGAAGCAACAAAACTGACCGATGCCGGGACCAGGGTCGAGATCAGGTTCAGGTCTAATGCAAAGCTCACCTTTTCTTCAGGTGACGACCTCTTGACGTTGCTGCGTCGACACTACCTGCCACTTCTCGACGTCAAGTTTCTTGAACTCTACGGGAAGCTGGGATTCTATTCTAACAATCTCAGGTTCGTCATCAATGGCAAGGTTATTGAGCCGATCGACATTGTGGCCCACTTTCGGCTTGAAAAGGTCAAAAAGTTCTTTCCGACGAAAGGGAGAAAGAATTATGGGTACGGAGTGCTTGGCGTAGGGGCGGAAGAATACTGTCTTGCCCCGGATGTTTGCGGTGTGGCGGTTTGTACACGCGGCAAGATCGTAAAGGCAGAGCTCTTCAATCAGTTTCCGGGTGCACTTGGCCCCAGACTTTTTGGTGTGGTTGAGATCCCGGACCTGGTGAATTTCTTGACCACCTCCAAAACGGACTTTACGTTCAAGGGCAAATACAAGCAATTCGAGAGACTCTACAGCCCGGTCAGAGAAGAGTTTAAGGCTTGGCTGAAAGAGTTAGGATTATCAGGAATCGAAAGTGAACGGGGGGGCGAGGCAGCCAAACTGGAAAGAGAGCTCAAGAAGCTCATAGATGAGATCCCAGAATTGAACGAGTTCTTTGCCTTCCGCGCTCAGAGGCAGGTCCTGCAAGAAAGTGACGCCGGCGTTGTAGTAGCTGAAAAACAAGAGGGCGCCGACGTGACTTTTGCCGATGGTGCTGGCGTCAAAGGTAAGAATAACCCTGTGCTTGGACCGGGTGAGGAGCCCGGCGAATCCCTTGTGGCGAACACGGATGGAGCTCAGAAGGCACTACCCATCAGTCGAACTGGCAGAAGGGGGCCAAAGATAGCATTTGTTGAAGCACCTGACCGCGTAGACCTCGCCTGGATCGACGGAAACAATGTCGTTGTAAACAGCGCGCATGCATCCTATGCCAAGGCTCGTCACAATCCCTTGGCGAGAAAGATTCACAGGATTTTTGCCATTGCGAGTGCGATCCAAAGGTTCCTTGCCAATGAGGGGCACAGTGATCATCTCACGTTCATAGACAGAATGATGGCCGCCTGGGGGAAGAAGTGACTGCGCCTATTTTCGTCTCATTCAAGCCCGAAGAAGAGGGCTTTCGAGGGTTCATGCCGATACAGGCATCGGTCGACTGCGACGAAGACCCGCAATCCGTACTACGTGAGGCCGTTATGGTATACGAGCGGCACATAATGAAGCTCCGGTCCCTTTTGCGCGAGATCCAGCAGGCAAGGGCAGGAGGCCAGCTCGTTCCTGCGCGCAAGGTCTGGCAGGTTGGCGACCTGGTGTTCAGATTGACGTGTCGATTAAGCAAGTTATCGCTTCAACTGGATGGCCTATACCTTCACTTGACTCGCGACCTGGGCGTCAAACGAAAATGGCTGGAAAAGGCAATTATTCTGCGCCGGTACATCACAAAACAAACGCTAATACCAAAATCCCTGAATTGGGGCCGATGCGAAAAAGGTACGCGCCGGGTAGCCGTTAAACTGGCAAAGGGCCTGCCTTTGGATTGAAAATCATGGAGATCTCCAGAGCCGTCGAGGACTTGGATTGTTATTCCTATTGGCCCAGATGCTTCAGTTTGTCAGAAGCAGCGGATTCTTTGCAACGAGGGATTACGAGAGTGCAACTCCGTTCGCTGCTACACGGCCATCCCGAGGTCATGTGTCTGCGCACAGGGCTTGTTGACGACGAATATTTCATTTTCAAATCCGTCCTTTTCCGATGGTTCACTGACCTGAACACTAGACTTGCCAGACTGGGCTTATTCAGCGTAGCGGAACGCCACCTCGCTAGTGAGTTATCGCAACTTCGGCGCGAAGGGCGGTGGCATTCTATGCCGCCAGAGGCAGTTCGCTGGGCCCAGCACCTCGGGTTGATCGGCGCAAGTCTCAAGCCTGAAGAGTATGTGTTTCCTCTCGCGCGTGTCTTTTCATTCATGTTGCCCGGTTCCTTTTACCTCTTGAGCAAAGTGCTTTATGATTTGGCTGACGCGCAAGTATGGAGATTGCCTCTTTTGGAGATGTCGCAAGCATATCTCCGGGAGGGCCTCTCACTATTTCCCCCCCACATTGCTCGTATAGTCAAGGAGAGAGCGCCGTTTAATGGCAGGAGAAAGACGCTCGAGCAGTTAGGTGAGACGCTTGGCCTTACAAGGGAACGCATCCGACAGTTGGAGCAAGAGTTTTGGGGGGCTCTATCGCGTCTCGGTGAGGAGAAAAGGCGTCCGTTTATTGGGGCTTTCTTGTGCAGTCTTATGGACGGCTCAGGTAAGTTGGTGTTGTCGGCGAGGTCTCCGGAAGCACAGTTCGGGGCCTTCTTGGGAAAAGCTATAGGGATGCCGCGGACCGAACTACGGAAGCTCGGCATTCTGCTGTTGGCTTTCGACAATAAAGAAGTAAAGGGCCTCCTAGTGTCGTGTCCCGCAAATGCCTTTGTATTGTCATAGGAGCCTCCCGGAGGTCAAATCGGCTCTGGCAGCCGACATTGCCTGTGTGACTTATGGCAGGTATCTTCGGGACGGGACA
>Ga0114922_10001729_pt1 | contig 20661 bp, 19 predicted proteins | sample AartaG_FD_100975 | JGI IMG/M metagenome (GOLD analysis project Ga0114922, IMG submission 100975) | Deep subsurface microbial communities from Aarhus Bay to uncover new lineages of life (NeLLi) - Aarhus_00045 metaG | ecosystem: Environmental > Aquatic > Marine > Oceanic > Sediment | place...
AATGAAAATAGCAATAATAATTGCTACACTAGCGACAATCGAAACAAATTTCGACTTTCCTAAATATGGTGAAGTTAGCGCTAATTTTAACGGTTGCAATTGAGCTTCTTCGTATACTGACAATTTCGATAATAACGGTTCTTCCAAGACTTTAAATGAATTAACATTTCTGTTAGTAAATGCAAACTTCCCATTTTCTTTAGATTTTCCTAACGGAACATCACCATAAATATAAATATTATATTTTTCGTCAGAAACACTTAGAGAAATGAGTTCATCAATTAAAGCAGTAAATGATATTTTAGCATCTAAAAAAACCATCCCGTCACGTATTACTACTAACAAAGCTTGACGAGGTTCTGGTAAAGCTTCACAGTAAATTAAATAACGTGGTTTATTTAAATAAATCCAAACCGTTTCACCTAATAAAAACCCAGAATCTTTCGAGAATACTGCCTCAAATCGATTTTTATCCTGTTTAAAGATGCGTACATTTTCACCATATTTTTGGGAAAGAATACGGATTTTACGTTTTAATATTGAAGTTCTTTCGGACTCAAGTAATTCACGATATGGCCGAATTATAAATTGTAAACCGTCATCACGCCTTAAAGTCGTCATTAGCGATATTCTCAATAATAGTCGGAGTAATTAGTACAATAGTTTCAACGTTATGATGACTCGAACCTTTGCCTCCCGAATACGGTATATCAAATGCCTGTGTTTCTGCTGCTATATCCTCCACTTGTTTGAAACCGCCAATAACTAAAGTAGCTCCATTATTAACCAGGCTGCGCATGTTGAAACGCTTTTCTGCTAAAGTTGGAATTTGAATTGTTACAATATCTTTACCTCGTATTTTATGTGGATCTACCTTCGCATTAATGTTACCAAAATTATTTATGGTATCTAAGCTTCTCAATTTGGATACAATACTACTTACCTGAAGATAAATACGATTATCTTTAACTTTCGGTAATATATAAAGCATGAAGCCTGATGTCACTACCCCCGGAGTCATAGATGTGGTAACCGTTTGATCTTCTATCGAAGTTTCACTTTGTGCTAAGTAACTAGTATCTGTGGTAATACGTATTTGAGCAACTTGATTATTGAGAGTAATCACTGAAGGTTCTGTCACTAAACTTACTTTACCCATTGTGCTAAGAGCATTAATAAGCACGTTATCATTTTCTTCTCCTATTCTAATTGATATCGGATTGAATTCTCCGCTTCCCAGTCTTGTTTGAATACCATCAAATATGCTACCACCTATAGTAAAATCAGTGTGCAATGCACGAGCTACTAAATTCCAATCGATACCATATTGATGAGATTTATCTAAGTCCACCTCTAAGATTTTAACTTTAAGTTCCACCTGCCGTGACATTTCTTTGTTCAATTCTCGTATATATCTTGTTATAGCATGCACATTAGACGGATGATCATGTGCTAATACAGTAGTAGTTGATTCAGAAACATTTACAGTGCCATCTTTGGATTTTAGATTATTTAGTGTTTCTTTTAAGTCATTCCAAACAGATAAAGTACCTTTTAAAGAACTATATTGTTCATCGTTCATTTCGCCAACAACGGTTGTTATATTGCCACGTGTTGTAGCAGCAGCTGTCCTTCCAGTCTGACTCTGTCCTACCATATAATCCGATGACCCAGGCATAAAAGAAATATCAAAAGTTTTAGTAATAAAATTTGACCAATTTACTTGTTTACCATCTATAGTATATGCATAATTAGTTTTTACCGCTAAACTATCCAACGCACCTCTAATACTGCCGTCATAACTCATCGAAACCGGTTTATCAGATTGCACACCTGATTGGTAACCTATAACAGCATCGCTATCACGTAAGATACGTTTCAAGACAAAAGAGAAAGGTAAATTCTGAGCTTGAAAACTAATTTTGTTGTTCAGCCATGCTGGATTACTAGCGATATCAATTGGCGTAGCATCAGCATAAAAACCATGATTAGTAACTACTGTAGGGGAAGCAGCGCTTTGTACTTGATGATTTTGAATATTTTTTCGAGTCATATCAACAGTTTTATTACTGTGAATGAAAGCTCTCTCACTTTCAATGCAACCGGTGAGTGAAAACATAATAACAAATATTATAGTTACTAATTTAATAACTGAACGAGTCATCTTACTGTCCTCGGTTGAATTACTAATACATGATTACCTTCATAAAATACAGCTTGTATTGGATAATCTACTAATACCATACGTAATATATCCTGTAGGTTATCTCTTCTAATTTTGGTATAAGTGACCCAGCGGTAATCGTTCGGTGAATTCCAAATTACTCTATTCCAATGAAACTTACGTGCTACACGTTTAATATTGGTTCTTAACGATCCGGGAGTAAAAACTACCTGTCTGAGGATTGCTCGCTTTCCATGATATGTTTTATACTGTTTAACTGATAAACTATTTGCAATAGTGGTTTGCGAAAAAATTACTGTAATTGTGAATATAGTAATCGAGTAAAATAATGTTTTCATTATCTTTTCCATGCTTGTGTAACTAGCTATAAGTATATCATTTAATTTATAAAAGCAAAAACGGTAAAAATGAATAAATTCATGTAAAATGAAAACTAAATCAATACTGGATTATTAACATGGCAGAAAAAACTCAAATTCATGACCTTGAAACTTACACTATTTATTCACCTGACGGGCGTACACAAGCATCTTTTGTACCAGAAAGAGGTGGATCTGGTTATTCCATTATCATGCCCTTCGGCAATAGAGGCCGTGAATTACTTTATTCAGAAAGCTTCTTTGAAGAAAAAGCCGATGGTGAATTTCCAAACGGATGGCAATTTTTGTTTCCTATCTGTGGCCGTCTAGAACGTACGGGTATAGAAGGCAATTATCTACATGATGGAAACATCTATCACTTACCAATACACGGTTTCAGCTGGAGTATGCCGTGGCAAGTTGTATACAGTGATAACCCCGATAGCCTTATATTAGAACTAACGGATAATGAAGATACTCACAAAATGTACCCTTTTTCCTTTAAAGTACAACTTATTTATAAAGTAAGTGACTGTAAATTAACTTGCGAACAAATCTACACCAACACCGATAACAAGCCAATGGTTTATTACGCTGGTTTCCATCCATATTTTCTGACTCCGCATCTTGGTGCAGGAAAAGAAAAAGTAATGTTGGATTTCAAACCAAAACGTTTTTTTCACTATAACGATTGTTTAACAGACTTAATTGGCGAAAAAAAACCATTCAATTTACCTATTTCAATAGTTGACCATCAAATTAATGAACAGCTTACTGAAGTAACAGAAGATAATATCGTTACTTTACAATACCCAGATGGTTTCAATATTCATATCAAAACCAGCAATATATTTCGTTACTTACAGAAATACACTATTTATAAAAAACCATTCATTTGTATAGAACCGTGGATGAGTTTTCCCAACGCACTTAATACAGTTAAAGGTTCACGTTGGTTAATGCCTGGCAAAAGCGAAGTCGGTTATTTAGAATTGTTTTGCGAAACAAAAAATTGATTTAAAGTATAAATGTTATGTATATCTCATCAGTTTCAGAACAAAAGCCGCTACGACTCTTTGCAGAAAAAGCATATCTTGACTATTCTATGTACGTTATTCTTGATCGTGCACTTCCTCATATTAGCGATGGGTTAAAACCGGTACAACGACGTATTGTATATGCTATGTCTGAACTCGGCCTCAAAGCTACAGCAAAATTTAAAAAATCCGCTCGTACCGTCGGCGATGTATTAGGTAAATATCACCCGCATGGTGATGTTGCTTGTTATGAAGCAATGGTTTTAATGGCACAAAATTTCTCTTATCGATATCCATTAATTGACGGTCAAGGTAATTGGGGATCAACAGATGATCCCAAATCATTCGCCGCTATGCGTTACACAGAATCACGTTTATCCCCTTACGCAGAATTATTGCTCAAGGAATTAGGTCAAGGTACAGCAGATTGGACAGCAAATTTCGATGGAACCTTAGAAGAACCTAAACTATTGCCAGCCAAAATGCCTAATGTGTTATTAAATGGTGCCACTGGAATTGCTGTGGGTATGGCAACCGATATTCCTCCGCATAATTTACGAGAAGTAGCTACAGCTTGCATTCGATTGCTTGATGAGCCAAATAGCACTTTGCAACAGATTTGCGAACATGTCGCGGGACCCGATTTTCCGACTGAAGCTGAGATCATTACACCAAAGTCTGAGCTCTTCGAAATGTATAGTAAAGGCGTTGGCAGCATTCGTATGCGCGCCATTTATACAAAAGAAAACGACGAAATTATTATCACTGCTTTACCTCATCAAGTATCCGGTGCCAAAATTCAAGAACAGATAGCCTCACAAATGCAAGCGAAAAAACTGCCCATGGTTACCGATATCCGTGATGAATCTGACCATGAAAATCCGACTCGCATTGTAATTGTGCCCCGCTCTAATCGTATTGACGTAGAATCATTGATGTCACATTTATTTGCCACCACTGACCTAGAACATTCATATCGAGTTAATTTAAATATGATCGGTATCGACGGGCGGCCACAAGTAAAAAACCTACTAGTTATTCTTAAAGAATGGCTACAATATCGCACGGCAACTGTGCGCCGTCGTTTACAGTACCGACTAGATAAAATCCTTGAACGTCTACATATTTTGCAAGGATTAATGATCGCCTACCTTAATATTGACGAAATTATTGCCATCATTCGTAATGAAGATAAACCCAAACCTATTTTAATAAAGCGATTTGATATCAGCGACAAACAAGTCGAAGCTATTCTGGAATTGAAATTGCGAAATTTAGCAAAATTAGAAGAAATTAAAATTCAACAAGAACAACAAGGACTGGAAAAAGAACGTGATACTTTGGAAAAAACTTTAGGTTCTAAGCAACGTTTAAAAAAATTAATTCGTGAAGAACTGTTGGAGAATGCTGAGAAATATGGTGATCACCGTCGTTCACCTATTATAGAACGCGCCGAGGCAAAAATAATACGCGAAGAAGCTATCTTACCAACCGAGCCCACAACAGTAATTCTATCTAATAAAGGCTGGGTGAGGGCGGCTAAAGGTCATGATATTGACCCGACTACACTAAATTATAAAGCTGGAGATAGTTTTAAAATAGCTGCATTTGGTTATAGTAATCAATCAGCAATATTTCTAGATTCCACAGGCCGCAGTTATTCATTTCCAGCTCATAAACTACCTTCCGCACGGGGCCAGGGCGAACCACTGACAAGCTTGTTCAACCCTCCGGGAACTGCCACTTTTACCGGGGTTATGATAGGTGATCCTAAACAATATTTTCTAGTTGCTTCTGATTCTGGTTACGGTTTCATTGCTAAACTAGAAGATTTTTACACTAAGAATCGTAACGGAAAAGTATTATTAACTATCCCCAAAGGATCACGAGCATTAATACCACGAGCAATCACAAATATAGATAACCAATACATAGCTGCAATAACTAACGAAGGCCGCTTGTTATTATTTCCGCTCGCTAGTTTGCCAATTCTGTCACGCGGTAAAGGTAATAAAATAATTAATATTCTAGCTTCCCGTATAGCCACACATGAGGAATATGTGGTAGATTTAGCAGTGCTAAACGAAAACAATAGTTTGATTTTATATTCTGGAAAACGTCAATTGACTCTCAAACCAAGTAATTTAGCATATTACCAAGGAGAACGTGGTCGTCGAGGTAATAAACTACCACGCGGATTTCGAAAAGTAGACTATATAGTCACTACTGAATAATAAAAATAGGATTATTTTATGAAATATGTCCACAATACATTAATGCATGATGAAAAACTTATTCTTTATACCAGGCCACATAGAATAGTTTTTGCTCCAATTTTTTTATGGTTAATAATAAGTTTATTAATACTTATCTACGGACCCAGTTTAGGATTAAATACTGTTACTTTATTACTCGATATTCCCTTGCATATTCTGCTTAGTTTTGGCGCATTTATCATAGCCATATTACATGCCATATCTAGTTTTATAGTTTACGTTACGTCTGAATACGCCGTTACCGATAAACGAGTCTTGATGAAGATCGGTCTAATACGACGTAATTCCTTAGAAATATTCTTAGATAAAATCGAGAGCATTCATGTGCGACAGAGCGTCCCAGGCCGAATTCTAAATTTCGGATCCATTGTTATAAGCGGAACCGGGGGCAGCAAAGACCCGTTTAATTATATTCCTCGCCCCTTGCATTTTCGTAGGCAAGTTCAGGAACAAATTGAGAAATTGGCAAAGAAGTAATACTTACAATGAATCAGCTACAAATAATTGCTGCCTAATTTCATTAAAAACCTCTTTATAAAATTCAGGATCCAAAACTTGTTCATCCTTTGTATTGATATTTCTCTTTGTACTGACAAAAGATCCTATTAAGAATGAAGTATCGGTTTCAGGAATTTCTCTAGTTAACATATTGCTTATCCGTATTCGGCTAACTTTTTTGCCACTCTTTCGAGTGTTGGTAACGTATGCACTTATAGTATTATGAGACCTACCTCTAAACGCTTTGGAAATTGTAGGACTTTGTGCAGTAACAATACCAGTATCAAAGTTCGCTGATTTGATTTCATAACCTTTATTTTGTAATACAGTCACAGTAGCATCATAAGCCTGCCGCTTAGTAACACTGAATTCTTGAGTTTGCATAGTCTGAATTTGCAAAGGATTAAGTTGAGGCTGTGAAGCACAACCACTAAGTAAAATAGCAGACAACAATATTAAAAAAAATCTACGCATCAATTTTCTCCACTCTAAATTAAATTAACAATACATAGTCCTTAAGCTTAAGTTACAGTTCCTCTACGAAGGCGACAAAAAATAAACTAGCATTATCAAAATGTCAATAAAATGTTTTCTCTACCAGTAATTCTAATTTTGATCAATTTTAAGTGCCATTTTCACGTCATACCCGCGAAAGCGGGTATCCAGGAGACCTAAAATTAACTAGATTCCCTCCTTCGCGGGAATGACGCGTCAAAATTAGAATTGCTGTTTCTCTACTCGCATAAGAGCACTTTACCAAAATTTAGGACCGGGACTTGTCGATTGAACTTGGTCTTCTTTTGGGTTTTCAACACTGATCAATTTACCAACATTTTGTGAAAGTACGGTTAGCGCAGTAACATTTTGCGCTGCTGCAGCCTTTCCAAAGTTTTCTGGTAATATAAAACTTCCGTATCGCAATAACAGGCTTAAAACCTCTGCTGCATTCGGTGACTTATAATCTATAATTGCTATAGGGCGATCATCACTGTTTCGTGGGTATCTATAATCATATTTTGCATTTGGATCAGCACCCAATTCTAATAAAGCACCTATGCCATCAATATTAGGATCTTTTTTTGAAACCGCATGTCTTAAAACTTCGTTAAGAACCGGTTGTTTTTCTACATCACCCCAATCAGCATTTGCTATAATAGATATTATCTCAGAATAACCAGTATTAATAGCTGTCATAAGAGCTAATAAGCCTATTTTTCTGTGTTTTAAAATATTAATATCAATGAGTCTCTTGCATGCTTCTATATTTTTATTCGCAACTGCAATATCAAGCGCTGATTCTCCACTCGACTTTCTCGTTTCTATAGGAAATAGAAATTTTCCATTTTCACCCCTCAAGTACATAATATCACTAGGAGCAGAAGATAGCAAAGCTTCCACAAACCTATCAACAGAAACACTATCCTGTACCAGAGATGCAATATTGTCATCTCCCACACTAAAAACAGCAAATTTTCCAGAACTATCTAGCATTATCAAACAATTACAAATATCTTGAAAATTTTTGGGAACGGGTATTTCAAGACGTCTTAAAATTTCACTTAGGAAGTGGGCACTTCTAGCACCCAAATCAGAAAGGTGATTCGGATCTTTACAAAGCTCTGAAAAAGGTAATGCAAAACTACTTCTTAAAGGACCTTTGCTATGCATAATACATACATCGTTTCCATCTTTATAAATCCGAAATATTTTTTCTTCCGTCACCAGTTCAATATAACTATATATTTCTCGAATTTTCACCCCGAATCCACCTTCAATAGAAATTTTCATTTCGTGATGATACTCAAAATCACGCGCGGTTGAATGTCCTTTTTCTGCACTTAAAGTTATCTCTTTTATTTTCATTTCAAATTCTCCACGATTCTATAACTATTATTCACATCTCCATACACACTATTTAACAACATTCAAATCATTACGAACAGCAGCATTATTAATAATAAACAATAAATCTTAAATGAACATTAATCACATCTCTAAAAAATTGGTTAAATCAGTCTCGATTTTGGGCATATAATAGTGTGTTAGTAGCGTTTCCAATCTTTTTTAAATTTATTTGTAACCTTAACAGGCAACAACATTACTATAATCCTAAGTCCTTATACATCTCTTTAGGATTTTTATATATAGTACAATTAATATCTTTTTCACTATCCTTAAATGCTTCGAGTGTTTCTTTGTTCGGTATTTTCACCACAAATGGTAATCCTTTATTGAGATTAATTTGACTAAGTAACATATTGATAGCATCAGACATTGAAATCCCCAGTTTTTTTAATATCTTTTCTGCATTATGTTTTCTATTTTCATCTACTCGAACATTTATATATGCTTTTTTGGTAGTGGTAATCGAATGTGGATAAGTCATAATTTTACCTCTTTAAATAACATTATTAATTGTAATGCATACGTGTTACATTGTCAAGAGGGAAAAAGCTCTTCCCACACAGCAGCAGCTGAAATATCAACAATACCAGGCGTTTCTGTTAGTAAATGTTTTACCGATCTACCACAAGTGCCTATTAATTTCGCATCAGTTGGGCCATATAAAGAAATGGTAGGAACATTTAAAGCTGCAGCTAAATGACCTAAACCAGTATCAACAGCAATAACCCCTTTTGCCTTACTTAGAACATTTGCGACTTCAGTTAAATTCGATTTTGCTAGGATCTGTACATTGTCACTTTGATTCGCGATGTATTCAGCTCGGTCGTACTCTTCACGATTATTCCACAGTATTTTTACAGCACAACCTCGGCCTGCAGCTAGTTTTGCCAGGGCAACCCAATTATCTTTAGGCCATAATTTATTCGGACGACTAGTGCCATGGATAAATACTAAATAATTCTCTTTATCAGGAAGAACTTCAATCCCATAATCAGAGAAATCATCAGGCATTTTATAATCAAGTACTTCAGAAAATAGCTGCCTAATTCTGGTTATTGCGTGCTGTTGTTTAGATATGGAAAATTTTCGCTGATAACAATACGCGGCTGGCAATTCACGGGCTGAATATTTATCCATTCCACAACGTATGCCTTCCGCTACACAAGCAATAAGTGCACTCTTTACTAATCCCTGTGCATCGATGATAAAATCATATTGTTCAGACTTTAGTGTTTTATAAAACGATTGCCATTCGTGGTTCTTTAATGCGCGTAACGGATGTTTACGCCATCTTCGCAGAGCAATTGGAATAACTTTATCTACTAGTTTATGCCAAGCTGGAATCTCAGCAAAATTTTCCTCTACTACCCAATCGAATTTAATATCAGGATAAAATTTACCTGCGTCACTAAGTGCAGGCAAAGTATGAATCACATCACCCATCGAAGAAGTTTTGACTACTAAAACTTTCATAGACTCTTTATAATGTTTCTACAATGTTTGTCCATCCTGATATTAATCCTATCGCCCTCAGAATAGGACCAATTAAAATTTATTGGTATGGTATCATGTATGTAGTAGCTTTTGCTATTGCTTGGGGCCTAGCATTACTAAGAGCAAGTAAATTAGGTAGTGGCTGGAGTAAACAACAAGTTTCCGATTTAATTTTCTATTGTGCAGTGGGTGTTGTAGTCGGTGGCCGTCTAGGTTATATGTTGTTTTATGATCTATCCAATTTTGTCGCAGACCCAATAATCATTTTTAAAACCTGGCATGGCGGCATGTCTTTTCATGGTGGCTTATTAGGAGTAATAATAAGTTTATTATTATTTGCAAAAAAGACTGGAAAAAACTTCTTCGATGTGACAGATTTCGTTGTTCCTTTAGCACCACTTGGTCTAGCTGCAGGTCGAATTGGCAATTTTATCAATGCTGAACTATGGGGGCGAGTAACGAATGTACCCTGGGCTATGATTTATCCACATGTAGATAATTTACCACGACACCCATCACAGCTCTATGAATTTTTTTTCGAAGGCATAGTTTTATTTGTAATACTTTGGCTATACACAGTTAAACCAAAACCACGTTTAGCAGCTTCAAGTTTATTCTTAATTGGCTACGGTGTATTTCGGTTTGCTTTAGAATTCTTTCGTCAACCCGACCAGCAATTAGGTTTTATTGCATTTGGTTGGTTAACTATGGGACAATTATTATCTGTACCGATGATAATCACCGGCATGATTTTTATCTGTTTTGCTTACTATTTAAACGGATATAAAAAGTAATACAAATGCGACAATATTTAAATTTTATTGACTATATCAAAACTAACGGTGTAAAAAAAAAGGATCGTACTGGAGTCGGGACTATTAGTATCTTCAGTTATGAAATGCGCTTCGATCTGAATCAAGGTTTTCCATTATTGACCACTAAAAAATTGCATATAAAAAGTATAATTTATGAACTACTGTGGCTATTAAGTGGTGATACTAACATTAAATATCTAAATGATCATGGTGTCACAATATGGAACGAATGGGCAGACAGCAATGGTGACTTAGGACCAATATACGGCAAACAATGGCGCGCCTGGCAAACTATCGAAGGCAAAACTATTGATCAAATAAGTAACGTAATTAAACAAATAAAAACCGATTTAAGTTCTAGAAGACTAATTGTAAGCAGTTGGAATGTTGGCGAATTGGAAAAAATGGCTTTACAACCATGCCATTTGTTATTTCAATTTTATGTTGCTAATAATAAATTATCTTGTAAATTAATACAGCGTTCTGCTGATGCTTTTTTGGGTGTGCCATTTAATATTGCTTGTTATTCTTTATTAACTCATATGGTTGCACAGCAATGTAATTTGAAAGTCGGTGAATTCATTTGGTCTGGTGGCGACTGCCATATTTATTTAAATCATCTAAAACAAGTTGATTTACAATTAACCCGGAAACCTTATCCGTTGCCAGAATTGGTTATTAAGCGTAAACCGAATTCAATATTCGAATATCAATATGAGGATTTCGAAATTGTAAATTACCAAGCTCATCCACACATTGAAGCTGAGGTGGCAATTTGATATTATTAACTAACTAAATAAGGAGAAAAAAAATGTTTAAACAATTTTTACTTATAGTCATTTTAACTGCAGTTGCAGTTTTTTTCATGAAAGAATTTGCAGCTATTCTTTATGCTTTAGCTCATGCACAAAATTTTTTGATAAATGAAACAGCAGCCCTTTTACCCAGAGATACAGTATTTAAATACATTAGCAAATTGATCGTACTAATAGCTATCCCGATTTTAATAAGCTTATTAGTAGCTTTTATCCACTGGCTAATCAAACGTAAAGAAATGCCTAAGTTAATAGATCTAATCTGGCTATTATGGATTATTTCGCTATTGATTTTTGTACTGCAAAAATAACTTAAACCCACAAGATTATTGATTGCAGAAATTATTACTATTCCTGCGAAAACAGGAATCGATAGTACTTCAGATCCCGCATCATGTGCGGGATCTTCAATTCCATAATATATCCATAGGCAAGGCGAAAATATTATTTCCGTAAGGAATACAATTTTTGCCTGTATAAAAAATAATGCCCTTATGAAAACGCTTTTTACTAATCTCAGCTAACGTCAATAAACCTTTAAGATCCTTTGCCTCTATTAAAGAGCTACATTTTATTTCAATACCAACAATAGCTCCCGAGTTATCTTCTAATACTAAATCAACTTCTTGGCCCGTTTGAGTACGAAAATGAAAGAAGCGTGTCTGAATATCACTCCAAGTCGCTTGCTTTTGTAATTCAACAACAATAAAGTTTTCCAATAAATGCCCTAACAAGATTTTATTGGCTATTAAACGTTCACTATTTAAACCCAACAAATAACTCACCATTCCAGTATCATTAATAATAATTTTAGGAGATTTAACACAACGTTTAGTAAAGTTGTCAGACCAGGCGGGAATTCTTTGCAATAAAAAAATCGTTTCAAATAAAGCTAAATAACGTTTCAAAGTAGTCTGTGGCATACCAAAACTTCGAGATAGTTCTGCAAAATTAAGTAACATTCCACAACGTGACGCTAGCAATTGTAATAAACGTGGTAATTCTATTAAACCTTCAATATTAGCCAGATCACGAATATCCCGTTTTAAGATGGTATCTATATAAGATTTAAACCAGGCATTACGTCGACTTTCAACACTACGACTAACTGCTTCTGGAAATCCTCCACGTAAAACTTTTGCAATCAATTCAGTAAGATTTATAGAAGAAACGAATTTCTTAAATGAATCATTTTTAAATAATCGATCAATAAAACTTTCTCTTTTCCCAACCATTTCGCTTTGTGATAGCGGCCATAATGTTAATATCTCCATTCTACCCGTCAAAGATTGTGATAGTTTCGGCAACAATAAGACATTGGCAGAACCTGTTAATAAAAAACTTCCCGGGTTTCTATTACCATCAACCAAAACTTTAATAGCTGGAAACAATTCCGGAACATGTTGAACCTCATCAAGAATAACCGGTATCCTTAAATCATTAATAAATCCTTGGGGATTCAATTTAGCAGCATTGAGTAAAGTGCTATCGTCAAATGATAAATAATGTGCAGGAAATTCATCACTGATAATCTGCTTCGCTAAAGTACTTTTCCCCACTTGTCTAGCCCCATTAAGCAATACAACGGGCGTATCTGCTAATGCTTCCAATAGATTAGGGGTTAAATTGCGAGTAAACATGATTATAATGATATATCATTAGTGGTTGAAAATCAACCATTGAGTGGCTGAAAATCAACCATTAAGTGGATGATTTTTAGCCAGTCTTTCCTACTTCTACTATAGTCATGGAATTGGTGCCTCCTGGTACACCTTCCTTAGGTCCTCTGGTAATAATTACCAAGTCACCATCTTTAACGAAATTATGCTGTTTCAATATGGCAATTGTCGATTCCTGTATGTTATCTGTCTTCAATTTAGTAACATCAAAATAAAGCGGATATACATCACGGAAAAGCGTCATTCTACCAAGGGTATTTGAATGTCTGGATAAACCAAAAACGGGAATGTCGGAGCGAATTCGCGACATCCATAATGGAGTTGCACCTGACTCGGTAAGGGCAATGATAGCTTTGACATTCATATGATTAGCAGTGTACATAGTTGCCATCGAGATTGCTTCATCTACCCTTTTGAAAAAACCCTCTACTCTATAAGTAGATAGTTTGGTAAACGGATCTTGCTCGGTAGCTGAGCATATTTTGGACATAGTTCTAACTACTAAATCGGGATAGTCACCGATTGCACTTTCAGCAGATAACATAACTGCATCAGTATTATCTAATACCGCATTTGCAACATCAGATACCTCAGCTCTGGTCGGTACTACACTATGTATCATGGTTTCTAACATCTGTGTCGCAGTAATTACTGGCTTATTTAATTCAACTGTGCGGTGAATGATTCGCTTCTGTACCGCAGGAACTTGTTCGTCACCGATTTCAACTGCCAAATCACCGCGTGCCACCATAATGCCATCAGAAGCCTTGATAATTTCATCAAGTGCCTCAGGAGCTACAGCTTCAATTCTTTCGATCTTTGCAATAACTCCAATATCACCATCTATAGCTGCAATCAACTTTTTAGCTTCATCGATATCAGCAGCGTTTCTTACAAACGAGGCAGCCACATAATCGACATTCATAGCTACTGCAGTCTTTAGATCCTGTTTATCCTTATCAGTTAAAGCCGGAGCAGATAAACCGCCACCTTGAAGATTAATCCCCTTATTATCAGATAACTCGCCACCTACAGTAACCTGGCAAATAATTCGCGGCCCATCTACTTGTTTTACTATCAAAACTATGCGTCCGTCATTAAGTAATAGAACATCATTAGCATTAACGTCGCTCGGTAATTCTTTATAATCTATACCAACTGAAGATTTATTTCCCGCACTAACGGGCAAAGAAGCATCTAAAGTAAATTCATCACCTTCTCTGAGAAAAACTTTCCCTCTTTTAAACTTAGCTATACGAATTTTAGGGCCTTGCAAATCTGCTAGAATACCAACTATCTGTCCCATTTCTTGTGCTATTTGACGAACTCGTTCAGCACGCTTTATGTGATCTTTGGAACTGCCATGAGAAAAATTAAGGCGTACCACATTAATTCCTGCGGCTATCATTTTTTTTAGCACATCAACACTATCTGATGCTGGCCCTAATGTAGCAACGATTTTAGTTCTTCTTAAAGAATCCATTAGCTTCCCCTCTCCTCTAATATGGCAACACCTGGCAATTCTTTGCCTTCTATAAATTCCAAAAACGCTCCCCCGGCAGTAGATATGTAAGAAATTCGCTTGTCGACATGATACTTTTCGATAGCAGCAACTGTATCTCCTCCTCCGGCAACGCAAAATGCATTACTTTCTGCAATAGCTTTTGCAATAGCTTTAGTGCCTCCTGCAAATTGATCAAATTCAAACACACCAACCGGTCCATTCCAAAGTATGGTGCGAGCCTGTTCAATAAATACTGCAAATTTTTCGCAAGTTTTAGGCCCTATATCCAAAATCATATCATCGTCAGCCACTTCGTCTAATTGTTTCACAACAGCTTTTGCTTCCTTGGAAAGCTGTTTTGCCGTTACTACATCAATTGGAAGAGGAATTTCGGTGCCCTTTTTTCTAGCAAGGGCCATTAAGCTCTTAGCTTGGGGTAGTAGATTCTGTTCACAAAGAGATTTGCCAACTTTAAAACCACTTGCAGCAATGAAAATATTAGCGATACCTCCACCAACAATCAATTGATCAACCTTGCTCAACAAATTCTCTAATACCGCTAATTTGGTCGATATCTTAGCACCAGCAACGATTGCTATTAATGGATGCGCAGGATTTTGTATAATTCGACTCAATGCATCCAATTCCCTAAGCAACAAAGGGCCAGCACAAGCAACCGGTGCAAATTTTGCTACACCGTGGGTAGAAGCTTGAGCTCGATGCGCTGTTGCAAAAGCATCCATAACAAATATATCGCATAGCCCTGCCATTTTTTTTGCCAACTCTTCGTCATTTTTACTCTCTCCTTTATTTAAACGCACATTTTCGCAAAGCACTACCTCACCTTTCGCAACATCTACTCCACTTAACCAATCTTTTATCAAAGGCACCTTTCTACCTAACATTCTCGAAAGCATTTCTGCAACCGGAGCTAACGAATACTGTTTGGTAAACCTTCCTTCCTCTGGACGGCCTAAATGGGACATTACTATTACTTTGGCTCCCGCTTTAATTGCTTTTTCGATTGTCGGGATAGCTGCCCGTATTCGTTTATCGCTGGTAATTTTACCGTTTCCCAAAGGCACATTTAAATCTTCACGAATCAATACCCGTTTGCCTTTTAAATTAAGATCGGTCATTTTTTTCATTTTGCATTCATAAATGCATATGCCGTATCTATCATACGGCATGAAAATGCCCATTCGTTATCGTACCAAGATAATACCTTGACAGTTCTATCAATTATTTTGGTATAGGATGCATCAAAAATAGACGAACGCGGATCATGATTAAAATCAATTGAAACCAATGGCTTGTCGTTATAGCCTAATATGCCTTTTAATTCGCCATCTGAATATTCCTTTATAGTAGAATTGATTTCTTCAACACTGGTATCACGAGCCGCCAAGAAAGTTAAATCTACCACAGATACATTGATAGTCGGAACGCGAATTGCAAATCCGGTTAATTTACCTGCTAAATCTGGCAACACAAAGCCCACTGCTTCTGCAGCACCAGTCTTAGTTGGGATCAGCGACTGAGTTGCGGCTCTTGCGCGACGCAAATCAGGATGGCATAAATCGGTCAAATGTTGATCATTGGTATAAGAATGAATAGTTGTCATCAAGCCATTTACGATACCGATTGTTTCATGCAGTGGCTTAACCAACGGTGCCAAACAGTTAGTAGTACATGAAGCATTAGAAATTACTGTGTCAGAAGCTTTAAGAGTATTATGATTTACGCCATAAACTATTGTCGCATCGACTTCTTTACCAGCCGGTGCTGAAATAATCACCTTCTTTGCTCCGGCATTTAAATGAGCAGACGCTTTTTCTTTGCTACTGAATATTCCGGTACATTCAAAGACAACATCTATTCCCATATCTTTCCACGGCAATTTACTAGGATCTTTTTCTGCTAGGGCCTGAATAACCTTACCATCAACAACTATATTATCATTCTCAACACTGACTTGTTTTGCAAATTTATCATGCACACTATCATATTGTAATAAGTGAGCATTGGTTTTAACGTCGGTTAAATCGTTAACCGCTACAAGTTCCATGTAATAATTTTTATAGCCTTCTAACAGAGCACGAGCTGTAAGCCGTCCGATTCTACCAAAACCATTAATTGCAATTTTGATGGTCATTTTCCTCTCCTTATTTATTCAATAAATCAATAACTGTCTGTATAACATTTTGCTCCGTAAAACCGAATTCTACAAATAATTCCTGGCCCGGAGCTGACTTTCCAAAAGTATTTATACCGATTACCTTGCCATTTATTCCTACATATTTATACCAAGTATCCGGACTACCGGCCTCTATCGCGATCCTTCTAGTCACTTTTTGTGGCAATACCGATTCTTGATAAGCCTTATCCTGCTTATCAAATACATCTGTTGCTGGCATAGAAACTACTCGAATCTTTCTGCCTTGTTGATCCAATTGCTTGGCTGCGTTAACCGCAATGCCCACTTCAGATCCGGTTGCAATAATGATAGCTTCTGGAGTTGTATTACAATCGAATAATACATAACCCCCGCGTTTAATATTAGCTAACACTTTGTCATCACGAGGCTGCTGTGGCACTTTTTGCCGAGTCAAAACCAGGCAAGTTGGTTGCTTAGCATTTTCTACAGCATATTTCCAAGCGACTGCTGTTTCCACAGAATCGCATGGCCGCCATATCGATAATTCCGGAATTGCGCGCAATGATGCAAGATGTTCTATGGGTTGGTGAGTAGGGCCATCTTCTCCTAAACCGATCGAATCATGACTAAAAACATAGATCACTCGCTTTTTCATCATTGCAGTTAAACGGATTGCATTGCGTCCGTAATCTGAGAAAATTAAAAATGTTCCTCCATAAGGAATAAAACCTCCATATAAAGAAATGCCATTCATTATGGCAAACATAGCAAATTCGCGTACCCCATAATGCAAATAATTACCACCAGCATCTTTATTAGTTATATCTTTTGAGCCCGACCAATTAGTCAAATTTGAAGCCGTAAGATCAGCTGACCCCCCCAATAATTCAGGTAATAATGGTCCGAATGCATTAAGACAGTTCTGTGAAGCCTTTCTGGTTGCGATATTTTCGTTTTTATTATTAGTCTCAACTATGTATGCATTAGCTTTATCCTGCCAATTGTCTGGTAACTTATCATTGATTCGACGTAATAATTCTGCTGCAAGTCGTGGATTCTCTTGTTTATAGTTAGCGAATATTGCTTGCCAATGCGATTCAACCTGTTCGCCTTTAGGACATGCATTCCAAGCTGCATAAATGTCATCAGGAATTACAAATGGCTCATAAGGCCATTGCAGCCTTTTTCTAGTTGCTGCTATTTCCTGTTCACCTAATGGCGCTCCATGAGCTTCGCAAGTATTGGCAAGATTCGGAGCACCATAAGCAATCAAGGTACGACAACAGATTAAACTTGGTCGATCATTAATAAAACGTGCTTCTTTAATAGCATTACGAATAGCTTCGGAATCATGGCCATCAACATCACTTATTACATGCCAACCGTATGCCTCAAATCGTTCTGCAGTATTATCAGTGAACCACCCTTCCACATGGCCATCGATAGAAATACCATTATCATCCCAAAATGCGATTAATTTTCCCAAACCATGGTGACCAGCAAGAGAACAAGCTTCATGGGAAATCCCTTCCATTAGGCAGCCATCACTACAAAACACATAAGTGTAATGATCGATGATATCATGATCAGGCTTATTGAAATTGGTGGCTAGCACTTTTTCTGCAACAGCCATGCCGACAGCGTTAGCAAGACCCTGCCCCAACGGTCCAGTAGTAGTTTCCACTCCAGGCGTATCGTATTCAGGATGGCCAGGAGTTATCGAACCTAATTGACGGAAATTCTTTATGTCTTCAATGCTTACATCATAGCCTGTTAAATGTAACAACGAATACAACAACATTGAGCCATGGCCATTAGAAAGTATAAATCGGTCGCGATTAATCCAGTTGGGATTAGCGGGATTATGCTTCAAAAAATCGCGCCATAATACTTCTGCAATATCAGCCATACCCATAGGCATACCAGGATGGCCCGAATTAGCTCTTTGGACTGCATCCATACTTAAGAAACGTATAGCGTTGGCAAGATCTCGTGAATTCGGTCGAGTAGAAATCATGACGTTTACTCCTTATTTTCTAGTTTAAGTTTCATCGCCATGATAACCCTCACAGAACCGTGCTTGCGGTTTTCCCGCACACGGCTCTTCAATAGAGCGTTCACTATTTCGGCGATAATGTATACAATGTTCGACATATTTTAGGCTCCGGTAATGGATTAAATTGCAGGTAATTTAAGTACCTCTCCAGGTTCATACTTCTTTTCTGACTTCTTCGATTTATCCACTTAAATACTAGCCATTTTATCTGTCTATAAAACTGCAAAATACAGCGGTAATTGCCACTGATTCCAAAGTAATTATAGTGTCCAGTTAATTTGGCCTTCAATACTGGCCACCAGTCTTTTAAGCGCTGTTGATTACGTATCGCTTTCAACCATTTCTTGATCTCTTTAAGCTTCCGACACAAATTCTCTTTACCAGTCCTATGACCCATGATGAATTTGCCTCTTCTGCTTTTCGCACAATAGTGCGTGAATCCAAGAAAGTTAAAGCTATCTACTTTCTCTTTACGCTTCATTGCAAGTTTCCAAGCATTTCTGCCAAACCGTACAATTCGTGTCTTTTCTTCAGATATCTCTAAACCAAACTGTTCTAACCTTTGCTTCAGTGCCTCAAGAAAATTCTTTGCATCACTCTTATCTTCGCAACACGCCACAAAATCATCACAATATCTAATCAACTCTATATGCCCTTTTGCTCCACGCTTGATTTTCTTCTCAAACCAACAATCTAGTACATAGTGAAGATAGATATTCGTTAACAACGGGCTTAAATTCCCACCTTGAGGCGTACCTGAGTCTGTAGCCCGATAATTACCATTCTCTACTACTCCAGACTTTAGAAAACGTCTTATCAACCACTTTAAATTCGGATCGCTAATACGTTCCTCTAAGCAGCGTTGCATCCAATAATGACTAACATTATCAAAGAATCCCTCGATGTCCACTTCTACAATATAGTTTATAGGTTTGGTCATCACCGATTTATCTAAAGCTTTCACTGCATCATGACAGCTCCTTCCTGGGCGAAATCCATGTGAACAGTCTATAAAATCTGCCTCAAAAATATTTCCCAATATCTTATTAAGCATGATTTGGACTAGCTTGTCTTCCACACTTGGTATTCCCAATCCACGCTTCTCCGCCTTTCCCACTTTCGGTATATATACCCTTCTGACAGGCTTCGGCCGATAACGCTTGCTTTTTATGGCATCTACCAATCGCTTCAGATTCCCTTTTAGATCCTTTCCATAATCTTCTACTGTCACTCCATCAATCCCACAAGCTTTATTTCGCTTGAGTTCTCGATAGCACAAAGCAAGATTCGCCTCATTCACATGGTGCACTACCGATGTAAACTTTAACCGCTTATCTCGCTTCGCCTTGTAAGCTATCTGGTTGAGCTTAACCTTCATCTCTTAGTTTAACCTCTGTAGTGTTACAAGACAGGTACTCAACCCGTCGCTCCATTGCTGGCCGCTTCCCCACGTATATGGCTTTCCCATACCCAGAGTACTATCAGCCAGTCCGACTTCTCCTGTACCGTTTGCCAATCCTCGCCTTTGTTGACTTGTTTCAGCATACCTTTCCAGGAATACAGAAGATCTCCCAAGTTCACTTAATCTCCATCTCATACCATGCCACGGCCTTCGACCCCGGTAGAGTAAGTGGCAACTTACCTTATCGTCACCCTTCATTCCGCTTTCCGCATTATGCAAAACGTCAGCCTCTACTACGTTGAATATTTCGGGACTCAATACCTTCATTTGCATTGCAGCCTAGTATGTCCCTTCCATTGGCTTCACTACATTCGTTACCTCCTGTAGCGCAATGGTCGGTTCTACGCTGGTGGTTAGCCTTTGCGTAGATCGGATTCTCACCAATTGTAAATTAAGCACTTTGCTTGGCGCACGCATA